>Ga0209430_1000887_pt1 | contig 25274 bp, 21 predicted proteins | sample BarGraIncub1133A_FD_184504 | JGI IMG/M metagenome (GOLD analysis project Ga0209430, IMG submission 184504) | Arctic peat soil microbial communities from Barrow, Alaska - Barrow Graham LP Incubations 11-33A (SPAdes) (version 2) | ecosystem: Environmental > Terrestrial > Soil > Wetlands > Peat... | reverse complement strand
ATTGTGAAATGGCATTCGGAAGTCGTGAAATGGAGTTCGAAGATCAGGAAATGAAAATCTCAACAATCGGAAATTTAGCCATTAAATGTCATTAGTTAATTCTATCAAAAACGATATTTTTAGCCAAATTTTCGAAATCAATATTCAATCCTTATGAAAAGACTACTGTTGCTGAATTTGGCTATTCTTTTAGCCATAACCGTTTTTGGGCAAAAAGAACGTAATGCCATTGATGAAAAGGACAAATGGAACCTTTCTGATTTATATCCGACTGAAAAAGCCTGGGAAGAAGCCAGGGATAAGGTTGTGGCTGAAATGCCTGAAATTGAACAGTTCAAAGGCAAATTGACGAAATCGTCAGCTGATTTACTGGCTTGCCTGGAATTTTCTTCAAAGCTAGATAAGGAAGCATCGCGGCTCTTTATTTACACAAGCATGAACAGCGATCAGGATACGCGCGACTCGAAGTTTATGTCGATGCAACAAAGTCTTGAACAGATATTTGCAGATTATGGAACAAAGACAGCCTTTATCGAACCCGAAATATTATCGGTTGACTGGAAGGTCATTGAGGGTTTTATAAAGGAGCAGAAAGGGCTTGCTGTTTATGAAAAGGACATGATCGATTTGTTTAAACAGAAAGAACACTCCCTGTCGGAACCTGAAGAACGGATTCTTGCCCGTTCGTCAATGATCTCGGGGGTGGCCAATGATATCTACGGTACGTTTAAAGATGCCGAGATGCCCGCGCCAGAAGTTACGCTGAGCGACAACACTAAAATAAAACTCACCGCTTCAGCATTTAATAAATTAAGAACTTCGCCGAATCGTGCCGATCGTCAGATCGCGTTCGAAGCGTTCTGGAAGAATTATGCCAATTATAAAGCAACCTATGGTCAAATGCTTTACGGCAACGTGAAAGGGCATATTTTCCGTGCCCAATCGCGCAAATACAGCTCTGCCATCGAAGCATCGCTGTCGCCAAAAGACATTCCGGTAGCGGTTTATCAAAGTCTTGTTGACAATGTAAATAAAAATCTCCCTGCATTTCACCGTTACCTGGCGATTAAGAAGCGGATGCTTGGCGTCGATACACTTAAATATCTCGATCTGTATGCTCCCGTTGTTAAGAATGTTGACTTAAAGTACACTTACGAAGAAGCTCAAAAATTGGTTCTCGAAGCACTGGCCCCCCTTGGAAGTGAATATGTGAAGACTGTCAACAAAGCCATCAACGAACGGTGGATCGATGTTTATCCAAATACAGGTAAACGTTCGGGTGCTTATTCAAATGGTGGTGCATTCGATGTACATCCGTATATCTTAATGAATTTCGATGAATCGTATTCTGGCGTCAGCACGATGGCACACGAGTTGGGTCATACAATGCACAGTTACTTTTCAAACAAAACTCAGCCTTATCCAAGATCACGATATACCACTTTCGTTGCGGAAGTTGCATCAACGTTCAATGAAGTTCTGCTCTTCAACTACATGATTAAGAATGTAAAAGATGATGACATCAAACTTTCGCTGCTGATGAACTGGCTCGATGGATTTAAGGGGACACTTTTCAGACAAACACAGTTTGCTGAGTTTGAACAAAAAATTCATGAAGAGGTCGAAAAAGGGAAACCGCTTACAGGCGATTATCTTTCGGAAATTTATGGCAACATACTGAACAAATATTACGGAAATACTCAAAAAACCTGTGTGATCGATGATTATATTAAGATCGAGTGGGCTTATATCCCCCATTTTTACATGAATTTCTACGTCTATCAATACAGTACCTCCTTCACCGCTTCAATGTCACTGGCCGAGAAAGTGATGAACAAGGAGCCGGGAGCTGTAGAAAAGTACCTGAAATTTCTCTCATCGGGAGGTTCCGATTATCCGATCAATCTTTTAAAGAATGCTGGTGTCGATATGACAACATCTGTTCCTTTCGATAAAACGATTCAGGCGATGAATAAAGTAATGGACGAAATCGAAACAATTCTCAATAAAAAGGAAAAGAAGTAATTAAACAATTTGAGATTGCCGCTGTTTATTCTTTTTGTTGCAAACGACCTTTCTTACAGGTCAAACAATTAACAAATAAACATTCATAATATGATACCAAAAGAATTTGTAGCGGCATTCTTCCCTTTTGCAAAACAAACAGAAGATAAAACGGGAATTTCGGCGATTGCCATTCTAGCCCAGGCGGCTTTGGAAAGTGGGTGGGGTAAAGCAGCGCCCGGCAATATGTTTTTCGGTGTAAAGGATACCGATGGCATAAATGGCAATGAGCAATTATTAACGACGACTGAATACAGCAGGCGAATGGATTTAAAATTTCCTGAAATCATTTCGGTAACACCGGTAATAAAGAATGGAGAGAAATATTATAAATACATCGTTAAAGATTACTTCAGAAAATACGATACGCCGGAGCAATGTTTTACGGATCACACCAGTTTCTTCTTTAAAAATCCACGGTACAGTGCGGCATTGGCTGTTAAATCAGATCCTTACAAATTCATTGATGAAATAGCAAAAGCCGGTTATGCAACTGCCCCTGATTATGCGACTTTATTAAAATCTGTTGCAAGATCTGTAGAAAAGGCTTTAGCATAATTGATAAGAGTCAGGATAATAATAAAAGAAGGGGGCAATTGCGTTGTGCAATTGCCCCCTTCTATTTCAAGTGCAAATAGGTTAACGTATCAGACGTTAAACCTGAAATGCATAATATCACTGTCCTGAACAACATAGTCCTTCCCTTCGACATAAATCTTACCCACTTCGCGACAGGCAGCTTCTGATCCAAGTCTTACATAGTCGTCATATTTAATCACCTCGGCACGGATAAACCCTTTTTCAAAATCACTGTGGATGATTCCAGCAGCTTTGGGGGCTTTGATACCCTTTACGAATGTCCAGGCGCGACTCTCATCGGCTCCTGTCGTAAAATAAGTTTGAAGATTGAGCAATTTGTAGGCCGAATGGATCAGTTTATTTACGCCCGGTTCGTCAAGACCAAGATCTTCAAGAAACATTTGCTTCTCTTCGTAGGTCTCCAACCCTGCTATATCAGCTTCTGTAGCTGCGGCGACAATCAGAATTTCTGCCTTTTCATCTTTTATAGCTTCAATCAGCTGTTGTGTAAATTTATTCCCTTTGGCAGCTGATGCCTCGTCGACGTTGCACACATACAATACCGGTTTTTTTGTCAGCAGAAAAAAGTCATGAATCAATGCTTCTTCATCTTCATGCAGTTCAAGCGTACGGGCACTTTTCCCGGTAAGCAACACTGCTTTTAGTCTTTCGGCAATAGCAACAGTCCTTTGTGCGACTTTGTCGTTTCCAACCTTGGCCTGTTTTTGCAATTTCGAAATCCGGCTCTCGACGGTTTCAAGATCTTTTAGCTGTAATTCAATGTCGACAACTTCCTTATCGCGTACAGGATCGATTGATCCATCGACGTGAATAATATTGTCATTTTCGAAACAGCGTACCACATGAATAATTGCATCAACCTCACGAATATTTGCCAGAAACTGATTTCCAAGCCCTTCGCCTTTACTTGCCCCTTTTACCAACCCAGCAATATCAACGATTTCAACAGTTGTGGGAACGACTCGTTTGGGATTATCAATTTCAGCCAGTTTGATCAGTCTTTTATCAGGTACGGTGATTACCCCAACATTGGGTTCGATCGTGCAAAAAGGAAAGTTTGCAGCCTGTGCCTTTGCATTCGACAAGCAATTAAAAAGTGTCGATTTCCCAACATTGGGTAGTCCGACTATTCCACACTGTAAAGCCATTATAAATACTGTTTATTTTAGTGATACAAAATTACTAATTTCGCTGAGAATAATAACTTGTCGCAGATCTAAGGACTTATCAATTTAAAATCAATCAGATAATACGTTCATGCATCCATTATTAATGAGCATTGAGTATACAACGAATAAATATAGTATAGAATCAATAAAATCCGACTTTAATTAGAACCTAAGTTACCATAAAAGAGTATCCTAATATTTAAAAATTAAGCCATTAACAAAATTTACTTACAGATGAAACCGACTTACGCCTTAATCCTGTTTACATTAGCCTTATCATTTACCGGATTTGCACAGGACCGGATTATTAAAATAACCAAAGACACGATCGTATGTCAGATCAAGGAGATCGGCGATGATGAAATAAAATACACACAAAATGATTTTAGAGGTGACCTTATTTTCGGTATCGATAAAAACAAGGTAAGCAAGATTCTATTCAGCGATGGCAAAGAGTTGACGTTTAAAGATTCGATGTACGATTCAGCCCAATATGAATCACAATGTAAGAATGCAATAAAAGTTGGTTTTTTGTCACCATTATTCGGAGCTACCAGTTTCACGTTCGAACATAGTCTAAAACCGGGCAACAGTATAGAAGCAACATTGGGAATTATTGGATTAGGAGATGATATCAACGCTGAATCTTCAAGCGGTATCTATCTTAAATTTGGATATAAGTTTATTAAGAGTCCCGATTTTTACCTCAAAGGGATCAGGTATGCCCATATCTTAAAAGGAGCATATATCAGACCTGAAGTGTCTTTTACATCCTATAATGCTGATTCATCAGATGGGAACTATTTTAACCCGGGCGTAATTGCAGGCAGCAAAGAAACGATTACAATGTTTGCGATAATGATCAACACGGGAAAACAATGGGTTGTAAATGACAGATTTTTATTTGATTGGTTTGTGGGAGCTGGTTATGGATTTGGAAATTCCAAAAATAATAATGCATTTCATTTTGCATTTGTAGGCGGTGGTGCCAATTCAAAATTTGTCGTGACATCTGGAATAAGAATCGGGGTTCTTTTTTAGTGGATTAAACCTTTCGATTGAAGTAGAGTCTGAAAGACAGAATATCATATAATTGCAGGCAACTATAATGGATTCGAGCGAGAAAGAGCTTATTGCCAATTTAAAATCTGATGGTAACAGAGAAAAAGCTTTTAAAATTCTGGTAAAAACATACCAGGTAAGACTCTATTGGCATATCCGAAAAATCGTAATGAATCATGATGATGCGGATGATATCTTGCAAAATGTTTATATAAAAGTCTGGAAGAACGTCGATAGTTTCAGAGAAGATTCTTCACTTTTTACCTGGCTTTTCAGAATTGCGACAAACGAATCGTTAAGTTATCTGCAACAACAACGGCGACATTCAGTAGTTTCGATGAATGAAATCAGCGAATATCTCGTTGAGTCACTTGAATCGGATGTTTATTTTGAAGGAGATGAAATTCAGAAGAAACTTCAATTGGCAATCATTCAATTACCCGAAAAACAACGCATTGTTTTTAATATGAAATATTTTGATGAAATGAAATATGAAGAGATGTCGGAGATACTTAAGACTTCGGTCGGAGCATTAAAAGCCTCTTTTCACTTCGCAGTAAAGAAAGTAGAAGAATTTTTGAAGGAAGAACCTAAATAGTTTAAACCTTTTGCGATCAGGAATGTCAAAACGATAAGAAAATGAAAAAAAGAGACGAAAATATTGAAAATAAGTCCGGAAATCGAAAGAAAGATCAACCTTTCAACGTTCCGGAAGGCTACTTTGAAAATTTTGCCGACAGGTTAATGGCAAGGATTGAAGAAGAGGAACAACCCGATAAAAAGCGGTCTTTGTTTTTTTATCTGAAGCCTGCCCTGATGATGGCGGCAAGTTTTGCCTTCGTAATGTTGCTGGTTTACGTGCCAATCAAAAAGTTCTTACCCTCAACAGGCATAGCTGAAGTTTCTCAGCAAAAAGTAAAGACCGATTCGGTTGACGCTGCAAGTGGGCTACCGGCAACATTGATCTCGTATTTTTCGGAAAGCCAGTTCATGTTAGCCGTTACAGATATGACTGAATTAGAGCCTTATAAGCTTTCAAATGACGATCTTGGTGAGTATATTGCAGACAATTACAGCGATTACGATGTTATTGCAAATAATTAAAACAAAAATATGAAATAGCCATGGTTGAGAAATCACAAACCGAAATGAAAATATCATCATGGCTATTCCATACGACCTTTAAAAATCAAATTACTTACGTATGAAAATCAGGATATTAATCATCGCATTGCTTTTGTTTTCCTTAGCAGGAATCGCACAGCGAAAATTTGATCCTCAAATGCTTGAGTTGATTAAAACAAAAAAAATTGCGTTTATGACCGAGCAAGTTGGTTTAACATCTCAGGAGGCTGAAAAATTCTGGCCGGTTTATAACGAACTCGAAAAAGAACGATACATGCTCATGGATAAAAAAAGAGAGCTTGACCATCTGATTGATGAACCAAAACCTGGAATGAGCGAAACTGATTACCGCAAACTGGCTTGTGAGATTGCTGCAGCACATGCCAAAGAGGGAAAATTAATTGAAGAGTTCAACTTGAAATTATTAAATATTCTTCCCGCCGAAAAGGTTGTAAAGGTTTACCGGGCTGAGGGAAAATTCAGGGCATCCTTAATGCACGAGTTTCGCAAAGGTCAGGATGAAAAAAGAGATAGAGATAATAGTAAATAGTTAATGTTAGATTAGTAAATGTAGTTTTAGTGAAGGAGGTTGTCATAAACATTCGTTTATCGACAGCCTCTTTTTCTTATCCCTTATCGAATTGTGAGGTTAAAACTTTATTTCCATCTTTTTAGAGCAATTGATTTGAGAGATTGGCCGCCAGTACCTGTGTTAACGAAATAAAGAATCACAACACCCTTTTAGCATCTTCCCGCAAGATACCAACCAGCTCTTCCGCTTTGATTAGTTGTTGATCACCAGTTTCCATATTTTTCAAATTTATCATACCCTGTGCTATTTCTGATTCACCAGCCAAAGCCACATATTTTACCCCTTTCTTGTTGGCATAATTCATTTGCTTCTTCATTTTGTCCGAATCTGGATAAATTTCACTGCTGATCCCGGCTGCTCTCAAATTTGAAAGTAGCGGAAGACAGTATCGTTCTTCTGTTTCTCCAAAGTTTACAAACATTACTTGTGTCGCTGCTATGGCATCCTGGGGGAAAAGACCGAGTTGCGACATTACGTCGTAGATCCTGTCGGCTCCGAATGAGATGCCAACACCCGAAACACCCGGCAGTCCGAATATCCCCGTAAGATCGTCATACCTACCGCCACCGGTAATTGAGCCTATCTGAACATCTTTCGCTTTCACCTCGAAGATGGCGCCTGTATAGTAACTTAAACCACGTGCGAGGGTTAAATCGAGTTCAATTTCAGTTTCAATCGCCATTGCTGCGAGATAATCAAAAATTGACCGCATCTCTGCAATCCCTTTCATCCCAATCTCTGACTGACCAATGACAGCTTCAATCTGGTTCAGTTTTTCTTCGTTATTTCCACTCAATTGCAATATAGGCTGAAGCTTAAGTATGGACTCCGCTGCAACACCTTTTTGCATCAACTCCTCGTTTACCTTATCGAGTCCTATTTTATCCAACTTGTCAATCGCAACAGTAATATCAATAATCCGGTCCGCTTCACCAATTGTCTCGGCAATACCCGCCAAAATTTTCCGGTTATTGATTTTTAAAACCACATTGATACCCAGATTGCGGAAGATATTATCAACAATCTGAATCAATTCCACTTCATTCAACAGCGAAACGGAACCAATGATATCAACATCGCATTGATAGAATTCGCGGTACCGCCCCTTTTGAGGCCGGTCGGCGCGCCAGACCGGTTGAATCTGGAACCGACGGAACGGGAAAGTTATATCATTTTGGTATTGGACCACATACCGGGCAAATGGAACCGTCAGATCATAACGCAATCCTTTCTCCGAAATTTTGGTTGTGAGTTTTGAGCTATTGGGTTGAATCAATTCTGTTGGATTCACAGCCGACATATAGTCGCCAGAGTTTAATATCTTGAACAGAAGCTTGTCCCCTTCTTCCCCGTATTTTCCCATTAAAGTAGAGAGGTTCTCCATTGCCGGAGTTTCAATTTGCTGAAATCCATACAATTTGAAAACGCTTTTTACTGTATCGAAAATAAAATTCCTTTTCGCCATTTCTGTTGGAGAGAAGTCGCGGGTTCCTTTGGGGATAGAAGGTTTTTGTGCCATGCTCTAGTTAAAATTTTGAAGTGCAAAGGTAGGGATTATATCCAAAAAAAGAGGATGCCCTGACAGACATCCTCTTTATGAAAAGTATAAATTATTAACTAATTGAAAATGTAGCGTATTCCAAGCTGCATAGAATAGGTTGAAGGATAATTCACTTTGTATAGAATATCTCTCCTGGTATTGTATGGGTCACAGTCATTTGAACGAAGTACTATCTGGTTAGTGTTTAATACTGTAAGGTTTGCACGAAGTTCTGTTCAGTTAGTACGCAGTTCTGCCCGCTTCACCTGAAACACTGTCATGTTTACCTGCCGCTCTGTCATGTTTGAACGAAGCTCTATCTGGTTCGTGTTTAACACCGTAAGGTTTGTACGAAGTTCTGTTCAGTTAGCACGCAGTTCTGCCCGCTTCACCTGAAACACTGTCATGTTCACCTGCCGCTCTGTCATGTTTGTGCGAAGTTCTATCTGGTTAGTGTTTAACACCGTAAGGTTTGCACGCAGTTCTGTCCAGTTAGCTGACCGTTCCGCCTGTTTTGCCTGCACTTTCGGGGAATTAATGACAAGTTTTACCAGATAAGTAGCAGTTTAAATGGTTGTAGAAATACACAAACAAAAAAACCGGAAACATCAGTGCTTAACGGCGATATTTCCGGTTACCAGTACTTACCATGTGTGCGAAGTCTATGCTTCGTCTTTATTTTTCAGTGTTTTGCCCTTGCCGAAATCGTCGATCAGGCGGGCAGCTCTGTATTCCCGAATAAAGGTATTGTCCTCCAATGTACCATCAACCAGATCGTCGAGAATATCGAGTTGGTGGCGTATCACACCTATATCATTCGCGATATCTTCGCCCGAGGAGGATTTGGAAATATTGGTATTGCTCCGGTTATCGATATGATTTTGATACTCGGAGATCAGTTTTTTGATCAGCTCAATTTCATCGTTTTTTACGCTAAAAGAGGCAAGGTTTTCCATGTGTTTTACAGCAATATCCGCGATGGCATTGCAACGGTTGATCACCTCTTTTTCGGGACCGCGCGAGATAGAGGTAAAAGAAACATTCACCAATGGGATCAGTTCCAAAAGGCCTTTCTTCTTTGCATATGCGCTAATTTTCTTACTCAGCTTGCAGGTTTTTGTAGCAAGACTGTCGAGGGTGTTGTCTTTGGCTGAAGTGTGTCCTTTACCCGACAGACCAGACTCAACAGCACCTTTTACAGATATGTCGTTCCTTTGCTGTTTAATTACCACTATAACTTCAACAATTTCGGGATCATTTTCCCAGAGTAGTTTTCCTACAAGCATGTGTGACATCACACGATCGCACATGTTTAAAAAATTAAATTCAGATTGATTCATAAGTTTTCAAATTTACAGTTAATAAAATTGCATCAACACAACAATTAAACAAATCGTAAAAAAACCAGTAAGTAATAGGATGCTGAAAATTAATAATAATATTTCGAACGAATATTAATTGTGTTAAAAAAAAATCAATTTGCTTCAATAAAATTGGATATTTGATGTTTGGTCTGGGTAATTGGATTTTGTAATGATTGTTGCTAGCTAATGGTGACTGGCAACTGGCAGGTTCGCAGACTAAAAAATAGGATATTATTTTAATTTAAAATGGCTTAGGTTCTAATATATAGTACGATCATTTCAGTTGCGAATAACCAACAAACATTTAAAAGCGGTGTGCAAAGTTTACCCACACCAAACCCAATAGAGCCAAAAATTTTAATTCATTGCTTAACTTTTCAGCAATTTGAGTGAAATAAAAAGGCTGCCTTTTCAGACAGCCTCTTCTATGATAAAGATTATTTTCTATTTGAAAATGTATTTTATACCAATCTGCATTTGCCAGCGAGAAGATATACTAACATAGTCCTGGAATGTCTGAGAGAGTACTGTTTGAGTTGAACCACTTCCTGCAGTACCAGCTGGTACATAAGGCATGGTATAGGTTGCCTGAGTAGTAGCAGTCGGTTTGCCTACCATCTTAAGGAATTGGTACTGTTGGTAACCTAAAACTGTCGTTTTCTCTACACCCCAATCTTTGTTAATAAAATTACCAAGATTGACCATATCAAAAGAAACCCGGATTGTATTTCGTTGACCTTTTGATGTCTTTACAAAGAAATCCTGTGTAAAATTCATATCCACCTTATTCACAAAGGGGGCTACAGCTCCATTACGTTGAGAATATTCACCTCTGTGTTTGCTTAAATAAGAATCTTGTTTGAGGAAGTTGTTTAGTTGAGCCCAAATCTCTGCTGGAGTACGTGGATCACTTGCTCCATCTTTAACTAACGTTATCTGATCAACAGTAGCGGGAATAAAAACCAAATCATTCAGGTTTATACCATCACCATTTAAGTCTCCGTTATAGGTGTAGGAGTAACGGAAAGGAGAATATCTCTGATAGACCAGACCAACAGATGAAGTTGTCATGTCAAAGAATGACTTACTATAAGTTGCAGATAGAAGAAGACGATTTGGAAAGCTACCGGCAGAATAACCTAACTCCTCAGAATTTGGACTAATTGCCGGGCGATACTGCCATGCCGATTTAGCGACTGAAGATGACCCGTCGGTGACGCTCATTGCTTTACCAAATGTGTATGATCCGTTTACACTTAATCCCTTAAACGCTCCATCAAATTCTTTTTGAAGTTGAAGAGTAGTGTAAATTGAATATCCTTTAGAAGTGTTTCTCATCATTACAGCAGAATTTGCAACAGCGCTGGTAGAAGTCTTTGTATAGACAACACGGTTATCAGCTCCTAACATTTTAAATGCATCAGCACTATTTTCATCAGGAAGGGCAACATTGGCGTGATATATATTGTTGATATCCTTATTATAAAGAACCTCAACAGTTGCAACCCAGCCATTGCCAAACTTCTTATCAGCAGCAATATTAGTTTTCCAAAGTGTTGGGTATTTGAAATTAGGATCAACAAATGCAATATCCGATTTCGGTGCAGTTCCAGCGGCAGGTCCATAGTTTGGATCACCATCAAAACCCTGATCTTTCAATGAACCACTTGATGGTTTTGTTAGCTGAGCGAATAACAAACCGTTGTTTCCGGCCTGATTAGACAACCATACATAAGGTGGAGTTCCTGAAAAAATACCAGTACCGCCACGTACCTGAAGTGTACGATTACCGTATACATCCCAGTTGAAACCTAAACGTGGTGACCAAAGTGGTGCAGTTTTAGGATATTTTGAAACATCAATTTTTACGCCACCTTGAAAAGTTTCAGCAGCTAACTTGTCGTTTGGTAAAAGATCCGTAAGGAAAATAGGCATATCAACGCGAAGTCCTAATGTTAAGTTCAGATTTGGGAAAATGTTCCATTTATCCTGACCATAAAGTCCAAGTGAAAGAACGTCGACTTTAGCATATGGAAATTCAGGTTGTAGTGAATAAGCTTTGGTATATTTAGATGTCAAACTTTCAAATGTTCCAGGGGTTTTGGGTCCGGCCAACCAAGCACGATAACTATCCACCTCTTGGTAAAAAGCATCAAAACTATTGAATTCCCAAACTCCGGCAAATGAGCGTGCGTATCCGTTTAAAAATTTGCGATAATCACTTTGGGTTCCTAATGTTACACGATGTTTTCCAGCAATAATCGTGAAGTTGTCCTGAATCTGCCAAATATCACTGTTCAACTTGTTATTATAAGAGTTTTCTTCTGTACCAACAGTTGTTGCAATAAGTGAACCTTTGACATAACCTGTGCTAGGTCCAGTAGAATAATTCCAACCGGTACCATTTAAAATATCAACTTGCGGAAAGAAGCCGCCGTCCATATCGCGAAAATCACGAAGCGCTGAATAACCAATTTTCAAAGTATTAGACAATTTATCATTGATAGTTGTATTAAGGTCAGCCATGATAATATTGAAATTACTATTGGTGCGATAATACGATGAAGAGAATGGGATACGGTCAGCACTTGGACTGCGTGAACCTCCTGTTGCACCTGATCCGCTGGGCATATTTGTATTGAATGATTTCAAATAGAAATACTTAATACTCAGGGAATTTTTAGAATTGATATTCCAATCCAAACGAGTTGTTATACGATCAGCTTTTGTTGGAACGCTAGAAGTAGAATAGGACCCCGGATTGTATTCAAATTTATTAACCAGATAGTCTGAAAATGTCTGTAGTGTGTTTACGTCAACTATTGATTGTCCATCACCTTGTTGTCCTTTTACAGGACTTGGCTGCCAACTAACAGGAGATTCTTTGCGATCCATCTCTCCATTAATGAAAAGAAATAATTTATTTTTGATAATCGGACCTCCAACTGAGAAACCCTTCTGGTTGTATGTGTAATCTGCTTTATCTAAGGTTAAAGTTTTCTGTTTTAGACCCTCTAAGCTTGGACTTTTAAAATAATAATATGCAGAACCCGTCCAACTATTGGTTCCACCTTTGGTTACAGAGTTAATACCAGCTCCGGTAAAAGACCCGTTACGAACATCAAATGGGGCAATCATAACCTGTATTTGGTCGATTGCTTCCAAACTTATTGGTTCGGTTCCTGATGCACCTAATGAAGATGAAAGTCCAAATGAGTTATTAAATGAGGCTCCGTCAACTGTAACATTGTTATAACGATAAGAGGTACCGCCAAAGTTACCACCACTACTCATTGGAGTAAGTTTAGTATAATCAGAAAGAGACCTATTGATTGTTGGCAGTTTTTCAATTTTTTCAGTAGTAAAAACCTCCTGAGCTCCTGTCCTGTTCGAACTAAAATTTTGATTCCTTGAAGCAACTGCAACGACATCTCCAATTTCAGTGGTTTTTTCAGAAAGCGTATAATTCAATGTTGCTTCCTCACCAACTGTAAGAGATAAATTACTCGTCTTTTGCGATCCATAACCAATAAATGACACCTCAATTTCATAAGGTCCACCTATGCGCATACCGCTAATGTTGTAACGCCCATCACTCAATACAGTTGTTCCATAGACCGTTCCAGTCGGAATATGCTTGGCAACGACAGTTGCACCTGTGAGAGACTCCTTTTTCTCATCTAATACCTTTCCACTAATGCTTGAGGTAGTTACCTGCCCCAGCGTGGTCAAGACCATTCCTGCAAAAAGCACAATAGTCAGTAAGAGCTTGTTCAAATTGTTTTTCATTAATGAATCATTTTAAGTTGATGATCTAATTTTAAATTATTGGATTAAGGATGTAAATTTTTAACAATTTTTAAATTGCTTTAATGATTCGCAAAAATAGAATAAGCGTTGAACTCCATTTAAATTTAGGTGTTACAATATTGTTAAATTTGAAGTCCAAAATTAGAAATAGAAAATCAATCTATGGATGATTGTAATCAGGAAGCGCATACTATTTATTAACTTATCAGCCAATTTTATTAACAATCTTTTAAACAAATTAACATATTGGTACTAATGTCCAATAACTTTCTGTATTTCTGCTAATTACAGATTTAAAGATCCAACTACGTGAAGATTAGCGAGTTGCTAAAAACAATGTTCTGACTGTCGAAGATTTGGTTTGAATGACTATTTTTGCAACGATTGTTACAACCATATTTCAATGTTAAAAGACAAATACGACCAGTTAATATATAAGCATGGTTTCGTCAATGAACCAGTATCGAATGATATAGATCTCATCAAAGAGATTGGGCGGTTAAAAAAAGCCAAAAATGCAGTAATTCTTGGGCATTACTATATTACACCCGAACTTCAGGATATTTCTGATTTTCTGGGAGATTCACTGGCGCTGGCTCAACAAGCTCAAAAAACTGATGCTGACATCATTCTGTTCGTTGGCGTTCACTTTATGGGTGAAACCGCTAAAATTCTTAATCCCTCCAAGAAAGTGATCGTTCCAGATCTGAATGCGGGTTGTTCGCTGGCCGAGTCTGCCCCGGCCGCAGCATTTGAGGAATTTAAGGATCAACACCCTGATCATAAGGTAATTTCATACATTAATTGTTCTGCAGCGATTAAGGCGCTCTCGGACGTCATCGTTACCTCCTCAAATGCAATGAAAATTGTAGAATCGTATCCGAAAGATCAACCCTTAATATTCGCACCCGACAAGAATTTAGGTAACTATATTAATTCAGTGACAGGTCGTGACATGGTTCTCTGGAATGGCGCCTGTATGGTCCATGAAAAATATTCGCTTGAAAAAATCGTAGCACTCATGGACCAACATCCTAAGGCAGTGTTTATTGCCCACCCGGAATGTGAACAACCGGTATTATTGGTTGCCGATTTCATCGGTTCAACGACTGCTCTTCTAAACTATGTATCAAAAAGCAAAGACAGTGAATTTATAGTGGCTACTGAAAGTGGAATCCTTCACCAGATGCAAAAAGCGTGTCCCGAGAAGTCATTCATTCCAGCTCCTTCTATCGACTCAACATGTGGCTGTAATGACTGTAGTTATATGAAATTGAATACAATGCAGAAATTATACCTCGCGCTAAAATATGAAAGGCCTGAGATTATTCTTGATCCAACCATCATTGAAAAAGCAAAAATCCCGATCCTACGGATGCTTGAACTGTCGAAATAATTATGAAAATATACCCGACACAACTGTTTTTATAGTTTTATCGTCTTATAATGGTATAAAATTATTTCCTTTGTATCGTTAAAAATTATCGATTCAATTGTACTTGAGAAAGAATTAAATTCACAATTTTGAATTGATAAATTCAAAAAATAACATGTTATTGATGAGAAAGATAAGACTGTTTTTTATTGTTTCAATGCTCCTCTCGGGGATGTTTTACACTTCGTGTAAGAAATCTGATACAACTACCGAAACACCGGTTGTACCTCCAGCTGTCGGAGAATTTGTCGGGACAGTTGCGGTTTATTCGCCTACAGATACGGTGCTGAACTATTTTCTGGAAAATAACTACAACAGAATAACCGGTTCCCTTGAGTTGTATACTTCTGACGATATAGACTTCAATAAGTATTTCGCAAACCTAAAGTCAGTTACTGGTTCTGTTAAACTCTATAAAATCAGAAATACAGATCTCTCCTTCCTGGCAAATTTGACAAAAATTACCGGAGATCTTCAAATTTCAGCTTGTCCCGGGCTTACTTCACTTGCGGGTTTGTCGAAACTCGATACCTTGACCAATAATTTGATTGTTGAAAATAATCCTAATATAAGGGACCTAAATGGAATGGGTTCTGTAAAGAGCATCACAAATCTTTATGCAACAAATAACAGTGTGCTTCAATCATTATCAGGTCTGGGAAGTTTAACCTCAATATTAGGTGGCATTTCGATCGGGGAAAACGCTACACTTACCTCTTTGGATGGTTTATCAAATGTTGAATCGATAATAGCAAATGTAGTTCTTTATAATAATGCATTGCTTTCGAGCCTCGACGGGTTGAATAAACTGAAAAGCATTGATGGAAACTTAATGCTTTCCGGATTACCTGCACTTGCCGGATTAACGGCATTGTCTGCGCTGAACGATACAATTACTACCATTTCGATATCCGGTTGTAGCAGTCTTGCCAATCTGGAAGGACTAAACAGTTTACCATACATTAAAAAAGATCTGTTATTGGTAAGCTGTATGAATTTTAAAAATTTACAAGGTCTCACAAAGGTCGATACCATTGGCGGAACCATCGGACTTAGTAAACTTGCAGCATTTAATTCATTTTCAGGAGCAACTGCATTGAAGGGGATAAAAAAAGATCTTCGAATCGTTGAATGCAACGCTTTAACTTCGTTGGCTGGTTTAACGAAGCTTGAAATCATAGACGGTGATTTTATCGTTGATGATAATAGTAGTCTTGCAAACCTAAACGGTATTGATATTTTGAAACTCGTAAAAGGTAAAGTTCAAATATTAAACAATGAACAGCTTTTATCTCTTAATGGACTCGAACCGCTTAAAACAATTTATAGCGATATCGATATCTACTACAATCCAAAGCTTAGTAGCTACTGCTCTTTGAAACCCGATTCATTAAGTGGGATTGTCTATATCGGATTTAATGCATATAACCCAACATGGGCACAAATAAAAGCCGGGAGTTGCTCTAAATAAGAGAATCCCAACCCTTGAAGTGGTTGAAAACCCTTCAATCGGTCAATACCTATAAAACAGAAAAACCACCTCAACGGGTGGTTTTCTGTTTTATAAGTATCTGAAAATTACTCGACGATCGTTGTCCAATTATAAGCATCCGGTTCAATTCCGTATTGAATTCCGCGAAGCTTTTCATAAAGCTTCACACATACCTTTCCAGGCTCGGTTCCATAAAGGTATTCAATATCATTATCTGCGTCATAAACTCTTTTAATAGGCGAAATAACAGCAGCAGTGCCACAAGCTCCAACCTCGTCGAACTCAGCAAGCTCATCAACATCAATCTGCCGCTCCTCAACATTCATCCCCATATCTTTCGCCAACTGACGCAAACTCATATTCGTAATTGAAGGCAATATAGAAGTGGATTTTGGAGTAATATACGAATTCCCCTTTATACCGAAAAAATTGGCAGGACCACACTCGTCGATGTATTTCTTTTCTTTTGCATCAAGATACAAAACAGAGGAGAATCCATTTTGGTGAGCCCGTTGACCTGCAACAAGGCTGGCTGCATAATTGCCGCCCACTTTAACAGTTCCGGTTCCAAGTGGCGCCGCACGATCGTATTCACGGTATATAACCAAATCGGTGGGTTTAAAGCCTTCTTTAAAATAAGGACCTACAGGCATTACCATTACCATAAACAAATATTCATCAGCAGGCTTCACTCCTATTTGAGGTCCTGTACCAATCAATAACGGACGAATGTATAAAGAAGCACCAGATTCAAATGGAGGAACAAAGCCTTCATTTAATTTTACCGCTTTTCTGACAGCTTCGGTAAATAAAGCGGTAGGGACTTCTGCCATCATGATTCCCTGTGAAGAACGTTGCATCCGTTTTGCATTCTCTTCCATTCTGAAAACCCGGATCTTTCCATCCTTACCTCTGAATGCTTTCAAACCTTCGAAAGCTTCTTGTCCATAATGAAAAGTTGTAGCAGCAATATGCAAGGTGACATTTTCAGAATCAGATACTTCCAACTCTCCCCATTGACCATTGCGGTACCAGCAACGAATGTTGAAGTCCGCTTTGCTATATCCAAATCCCAGATTTTTCCAGTCTATTGTTTCCATATCTTGATTTTATCTTTAAAATTCCGACTGCTAAAATACAATTATTTTAAATTAAACTTCAATGTTTTATAACTAATGACAATGGAAGGGAGCTATCAACAAAACCGAATAAGAAGTGGTTTTAAAATAAGCCATCCTACTATTTAATAAAGAATTACGAAATTAACAATAGTTTATAAGAATTGTTAATAGTGTGTTTATAAGATTTTTTCAGCACTTTATCTGCAATATTTTGAGTGGTAAATCAGAATTTAGGATATACGATCACTTGCCAAAAGTTTACTTTCAATCCCAATGTACTTCAAAAATGAGTCAATGAAAACCCGGTGAACTGATATTATTGATTAAAAGTCAAGAAAAAATTGTTACAGTCATACGAGAATATCTTCGGAAATCTGAAAAATCGTTCACAAAGAACTTGCGATCATATAATGAATCGATTAAAGGACCAACAGCCACAAATGAAGTGGTGAAATAGTGTTAAGGTCCATGCCTTGATGACTTAAACCCTGAGCTTATTTAATTCTTTCATTTATTTTTCATTCTACCCCTTTCACTATCGACCTGCATAGGAAAGCCGAAGGGCAAAAGGGAAAGACTTTTGGGCAACGGGGTACTTTTGGAACCAATCTGAATTTTCATACTTTTTCATGAAAAGGCATCAAGGTGAGGTAGGAAAACAATTGAAATGCACGGTCGGACATTCATAAAATACCGGTACATTTTGGAAGTCATGTTATAAATTTTTTTTGTGAAAAAATCAGGTAATACTATAAGAAATCTGTATTCACAAAAAAACCTAAACTTCCAAAAAATTTATTAACCGCAATATTAACCGCCGACACAAAAATACAGTACAAAACAACTTAGTTATACAACTTATTATTAATTACTTAACTAATATCACCCAACCTGATGCGTTATTTTTAATCTATCATAATACAACTAAATAATGATTTTTTTTAAGCCATCTTGCCAGTTTGAAAAAAATGCAAGAAAACTAATAAAATTTGATATACATTTGCAAAGTTTTAATGTTTGCTTTTAAAGTTTAAAATATTGATTTATTGAGTAATGCATACTTTTTTTTCTTAACTTAAAACAGAGAAAACTATCAATTGTCCATGAAATCAGAAATGACAATAACAACACCTTTAGTTTCGGAAGAAACTTCGGTCCCCGATTCACCTGTTCCCATAATTTCAGGGAGCTTTTTTTCAAGATTTAACAGGAGCCTTCGCTCGTCAGTAAACTTCCCTTGTGATGATTCTGTCTATCATTTTATCAGGAAGAATTTCCCTAAAACATCGGTTCAAGAATGGAACAGTTGGACCTGGCAAATAAAAAACAGTATACATACGGCTGAAAGACTAAAAGAGATATTTGGAGAATCGTATGAAAATATAATCAGCTCTTTACCTGAGAACCATTTACCTTTTCGGATAACGCCCTATTTCGCATCTCTTTTAAGCCGTTTTGCGCCGGACCATCCGCTGTTCAGAACGATGATTCCTGCAAAAGAGGAGTTGACAATCGGCGATGGAGAAAAGAATGATCCGCTCAACGAAGCCAGTGACACACCCGTTCCGCACATCGTTCATCGTTACCCCGACCGGGTTTTATTCACAGTAACCGGCGTATGCGCTGCCTACTGTCGCTATTGTACGCGAAGCCATATGGTGGCCAAAAAGAATAAAACGCATGTTTCGACAAAGAGCTGGGACACAGCAATTGAATACATTGCCGCCAATAAACAAATCAGAGATGTTCTCATTTCGGGTGGTGACCCTTTGACATTATCGGACAACCGGCTTGAGTATCTTTTATCTCACCTTAGAGCAATACCCCATGTTGAAATAATCAGGATTGGGACAAAAATTCCGGTTGTTTTGCCAATGAGGGTTACGAAGAATCTGATCAAAATAATCAAAAAATACCATCCGGTGATGATGAGTCTTCATTTCTCGCATCCCGACGAACTTAGCATCGAAACTCAGGAAGCTTGTAACCGGCTGGCAGACGGTGGAATACCACTTGGAAGTCAGTGTGTGCTTTTAAAAGGGGTTAATGATCAGGTCGAAACCTTTAAAAAACTAAATCAAGGTCTATTGAAAGTCCGTGTACGTCCATATTACATTTATCAATGTGACCCAATACCCGGATCAGCCCATTTTCGCACGAAAGTAAAAAAAGGGCTTGAAATTATCCAGGGGCTTCGGGGATACACATCAGGATATGCTGTTCCGTATTTTGTAATAGATGCTCCAGGCGGCGGCGGGAAAATCCCACTTTTGCCAGAATCGATTAAAAGCATTGATAAAGATGGAATTACCTTAATCAACTACCTTGGTAAAGAATACATCTATCCCGAAGAGAATTAATTCTAAAAAATTAAGATGATTAAAGTAGGATTGACTTTCGACCTAAAGGACGACTATTTGCGTTTGGGGTATACGAAAGAGCAAGTTGCAGAGTTTGATGCTCCGGAAACCATTGATGCATTGGAACAGGCAATAACTTCATTGGGTTTCGACGTAATCCGTATCGGGAATATTTTCAGTCTCGTTGATTTTTTAAATAAAGGAAACCGCTGTGACCTGGTTTTCAATATTTGCGAAGGTATGTACGGAATTGCACGTGAAGCACAGGTTCCATGTCTGCTTGATGCATATCAAATTCCTTACGTCTTCAGTGAACCTGACATCCTGAATCTTACACTCGACAAGGGTCTGACAAAACATATCGTAAAGCAAGCAGGAATTTTAACTGCCGATTTTAAAGTTATCAGTCAATTATCTGAATTACAAAATATTGATATACCATTTCCACTCTTTGTTAAACCGGTAGCCGAGGGAACAAGTAAAGGAATCGACGGCTTTTCACTGGTCAAAAATCAAATGCAACTCGAAGAATCGACGGATTACCTGCTGAAGACATTTCGCCAACCAGTATTGGTTGAATCATTCCTTCCGGGAAGAGAGTTTACTGTTGGAATTACCGGGTGTGGTGACGACTCAAAAGCGTTAGGGACACTGGAGATCGTTTTGAATGAACATGCCCCCCACCCTATTTATTCCTATTCCGTAAAAAAGGATTGGGAAAAGTACGCCAGCTACAAAATTGCTGTTGATTCCGTAGCCCTAAAATGTGCTGAGATGGCTGTTGAAGTTTGGAAAATAATTAAAGGCAAAGACGCAGGTCGTGTCGATTTCAGGCTAGACACAAACGGGTATCCAAATTTTATTGAAGTAAACCCTTTGGCAGGTCTAAATCCAACTTATTCCGATCTTCCGATTCTTGCACGATTAATCGGGATAAGTTATCTCCAACTGATTTCGGAAATCATGAATTCCGCGTTAAAACGCTCCAGCTTAAAGGACAAACAATGAAACATGCAATTATATTACACAACCCGGTTACCAATTCATCAAAAGAGGATGAACTGGATGTTTTAAATCAGGCAATATTTATCGAAACCGCCCTTGAAGAATTGGAATATAGTCACGAAAGAGCAGTTTTTAGTTTGAATACAAATGACTTAATCGCGCTCATTCAAAAAAGTGGAGCTTCTGTCGTTTTTAACCTGGTCGAAACAATCAACGAATCGGGTCGTTTAAGTTTTACAGCCCCCGCTTTGCTCGAGTTGTTTAAAATACCATTCACAGGTTCGGACGCAGCTGCAATTTTTACAACAACTGACAAGATTGTTTGCAAAACGATTCTTAGATTTAATAAAATAGATACACCATTCTGGGCTAAATATTTGGCAGAGGTTGATCCTGAACGGTATTATATTGTCAAACCAATCTCAGAAGATGGATCTGTTGGAATTGATGATGCATTGGTAGTCCACGGCAACGAGATCAAAGAGATCCCAAAAGGGTATTTTGCAGAGGAATATATTCATGGTCGGGAGTTCAATATTTCGATTATTGGCGGAAAAAAAGATTATCAGGTATTACTTCCAGCAGAAATGTGTTTTTCAAACGATTATTATGAAACAAAACCACGCATTCTTGGGTATAAGGCTAAGTGGGATGAAACTTCATTGGAGTATCAGAACACGACAAGAAGTTTCAAATTCAAGGATGTTGATGCAGGATTGATTGCTAACCTTCAGGAAATAGCCGGTAAGTGTTGGAAAATATTTGGTCTAAGCGGTTATGCACGCGTCGATTTAAGAGTCGGGGCTGATAATCAACCAAAAGTTATTGAGATCAATGCGAATCCGTGTATTGCTCCGGACAGTGGATTTGTTGCTGCTTGTAAGGAAATAGGATTGACCAATACTGATATTATAAAACGAATCATTGATGATACAAACAGAAATGAAGCAGGAATTTAAAACGAAAGGATTTAGAAAGACTGTGGTACCCAGTGATATCATGAGTGTTACACAGATATTAAAATCGACAGGTTTCTTTAAACCTTACGAAATAGATGTTGCAATCGAACTTGTTGAAGACCGGCTGAAAAATGGGGTAGGTTGCGGCTATCAGTTTTATTTTCTTGAAATCGAAGGTAGAACAGTTGCGTATGGATGTTACGGCGAAATTCCATGTACACTTAAGAATTATGACCTTTACTGGCTGGCAGTTGATAATAATTACAGGAACAAGGGACTTGGAGGCTTGCTGCTTGAAAAAATTGAAAGTGATATTAAATCACATGCCGGAAGAGGAATTTACATCGAAACATCAAATAAAGAACTATATACGCCAACGATCGCGTTCTACGAAAAATGTAATTATCAGCAAGTTGCCATTTTCAAGGATTTCTACGATATTGATGACAATAAAGCCGTTTATTATAAAAAACTCTGATTAAAAAGGGCTAAACCTCTTCATATGTAACATCCTGAACAGGAGCGCCCTTGTAGGTTTGAGGCTGACGACTTACCTTCCATGCCATAAAAAGTTCCGAAAGCCCGTTCAGAATCAAAATTGCACCAAGAAACGCAAGGATTGCTTCCGCACTTTTGAATGGGTCAGTCAACAAAAATATACCGCTTCCAAAAGTCATAAGCGCTATCAGAAAATAAATCCATCCCCATGCTGACCGTGTGAGCGTCCCCAAAGATCCTAATAATTGGAAAAATCCCAGAATCAATAAGATAATTCCCAGAAAGACAACAAAAACCTTGACCATTACCAAAGGTGATGCGATAAACACTATTCCAAATAATACAGTCATTATTCCCTGTGCGGACCAAAACCCATTTACAGAACCGACTTTTTTCCAATTCGACAAAATCAATGTAATTAAACCGCTTAGCACTAGCATTGCGCCGATGATAATTATCACGGTTTGCATGGTTAAACCCGGAACAAAAAGTAAAATACTACCTAACGCAATGGTCAGAATACCACGAAACAAGGAGTTTCTTGAGTTCGGCACAAAAAATTTCATCATGATCTCAGGTTGTAAATGAATAAATAGTAACTTTTAAAAATCGGCACTATCGTTAACGAAGTTAATGCAAAAATTCAATAATAAAAAATTATTTTGCCGGTCGAATGAAAAGGTTTAATTTGTAGCCCAAATAATATCGAAGCCTTGGAACACTCATTAATTATCAAACTTAACGACCAAACAGTTTTTTCAAGCGATCAGCACTGGTTATATCCATTATTCGAATTCGAGGATTATCTAAAACAGAGCGATACAAATGCAAGAGACTTGTTTTTGAGTGATAAGATAGCCGGAAAGGCCGCTGCTTGCCTGATTGTCTTTCTCGGAATTAAAAGGTGTCATATTGAGCTGTTAAGCGAGCGGGCCATACCAGTTTTTAAAGCAAATGGCATAAAAATCACATATGATCGTCTTGTGGATCATATCCAATGTCGGACGGAAGATTTAATAACCGATAAAATGAGCATTTCGGATGCCTATCTGTTTTTGCGCAAACGTGCAGGAAGAGTTCAGGGTTTATCGGTTAAAATGGAGAATATTTCAATCAGAATCGAAAATAAGTTGGTGATCGATCAACTACATCTCGAACTCGGATGCGGTGAGCAGTTAATTATTCATGGTGCGAACGGAGCAGGGAAAACAACGCTTTTACGAGCGATACTCGGATTTATTCCTATCGCCGAGGGGACCATTAAAATTGGTGATTATCTGGTAGGAAGTGATTTGTGGAAACATAATCGAAGTGTAATTGGATATGTCCATCAGGAAAATATCAAAAATAATTTCCCGATTTCGTCAGGTGAAGTGGTGCAGATTGGATTAGGTAATTCTCGGACCTCAAAAACCGAGACCCAATATCGCATTGAAGTTGCCATGCGGCGAACCGGCTCTTTTCACTTATTTGACCAGCCATATCACACACTCTCCGGAGGTGAAAAACAAAGGGTTTCGCTGGCAAGGTGTCTTTGCCAAAACGCACGGGTTTTTCTGTTGGATGAACCAACATCATTTCTCGATCAGCAGGGAAAAGAAGATCTATTGTTATTACTTCATGAGTTAAGTCAGAATGAAGCCCCAACGATGGTGATGGTTTCACATGACCTTCAATGGATAGATCAATTAGATTGGCCTTGTAAAGAGTTGAAAGGAGGCAGATTGTGTTAGAAATTCTTTCACTTACACCTATTTTAAAAGGGCTAATTGTTCTTGCATTGGCTGGATTGACTTTTCCAATCACTGGGGTTTATCTTTTTCGGCTCAACCTTCTACCTTTACGATTTATGTTGATGCATGGCGCAATCCTCGGCGGTGCTATGGCGCTTGCATTACAAATTAACCTTTTTTGGACAACGATTGCGGTAAACCTTTTATTGGTTCTATTTATGGCAAAAACATCCAGATCGATGAAAATTGATGCCGGACAGATCAGCACCTTTTTTATGGTAATTTCTATTTCGCTGGCCTTTATATTCATTTATAAATTTAATGTACCGGCTAAAGATACGCTTACTTTACTTTGGGGAAATCTGTTTACACTAAGCTGGACGGAGGTCATCGGTATAGGATTATTTGCAGTTTTTTTGGGCGGTTTTCAATTTTATTTTCGTCGCCAGTTAAGGGCATTATTCTTTGACCGTGAGATTGCTTTTACATCAGGAATAAACGAAAGCCGCCTCTATTATGCAGTAGTTTTCCTCATAGCAATTACGGTTGCCCTTGCGATGAAATTAATAGGTGCATTATTGCTTGATGCAATTCTGTTGTTACCACCTGTTATTGCTTCATTTCGGGCCAAAAGCTTAAGAGGGATGATAATTGGATCTGCAATTTGGGGAGGAATTTTTGCCCTTGGAGGGTTTCTCTTATCAATCGCAATCGATATCCCTGCCAGTTCATCAATTGCAGCACTGGCATCACTCGCTTTTATTATTATCTATCTTATTAGTAAAAAATGAAAATCAATTTATTGATCCTCCTTCTACTTTGCTGTCTCTGCTCGTGCAAAAATAAACCGACTCAAACAATCGGGGTTATAGCAACCACAAGCTGGACTGCCGCTTACGCCCTGGCAGCCGGAGCAACCGATGTTACTGTACTCGCTCCTTACGAAATGGTGCATCCGAGTGAATATGAGCTACGACCTGGAGATATTGCCCGGTTAACCAAGACGAACCTGATTGTTTATGCCGGATACGAAGTAATGGTCAACCAAATAAAAACAGGATTAAAAATTTCCGATGAAAAAATGGTGAAAATATCAACCAACTACAAATACAAGGAGATTGAAGCCTCTGTTTTACTCATTGCCAAACGTTTGGGAACTGAGCAAATAGCTAAAAAAAATCTTGAAGAAATAAAAATATTGAGGTGTTCTCTTAAGCACTAACTTTAATCATCTGAAATGTAATAGGATTAGCGTTAACCATTCGCTCAATCAGGTTATGAAAGATTGTTTGCTTGTAAATTGAACGGTTTATCCTAAAACAATATTCATCCAAATACCGATTGA
>Ga0209430_1000886_pt1 | contig 25283 bp, 21 predicted proteins | sample BarGraIncub1133A_FD_184504 | JGI IMG/M metagenome (GOLD analysis project Ga0209430, IMG submission 184504) | Arctic peat soil microbial communities from Barrow, Alaska - Barrow Graham LP Incubations 11-33A (SPAdes) (version 2) | ecosystem: Environmental > Terrestrial > Soil > Wetlands > Peat... | reverse complement strand
TTTTGTATATATTTGCTTCACCTTTTGGGTGAAAAGTTAAACTTTTTGTGGGTCTTATATATCAAGGGTTAAAGCTGTTTTCATACTGACTCACGCAGATTCTCGGTATAAAGCTGTTTAAACAACAGAATAATATTTATATAGAGATAATGGATGATGGAGTAGGTATTACAAATGATAAAATAAAGGCAATACTGAAAAACAAAGTTGAACATATTGATGTTTCTAAATTTAAAGAAGTCGGATTAGCTAACGTCAATAGACGAATCAAGCTGATTTGTGGTACTGAATATGGTATTGATATAGAAAGCAAGGTGAGTGAATATACGAATGTTATTGTAAAACTACCTATAGAGGATGTTAAGCTTTATAAACAGTGAGTTTAAGATTATTGAGGAGGTGGAGAAGGATTGAAAGTTTTAATTGTAGATGATGAAATGATTGTAAGAGTCGGTATGAAGTCAATTATTGATTGGCAGCAGCATGGATTGGAATTAGTGGGAGAGGCAGTTAACGGCAAAGAGGCTTTGGATAAAATTAAGGAATATAGTCCCGACGTTGTGATTACTGATATTAAAATGCCTATAATGGATGGTCTCATATTAATTGAGAAAGCAAAAGAATTATCAAAAATACCAAAGTTTATTGTACTTAGTAATTATAATGAATTTGATTTTGTAAAAGAAGCAATGAAACTAGGGGCAGAGGATTATATATTAAAATATAAAATGTCCTCCGAACAACTGTTGAAAATTTTAAATACAATAAGAGACAAAATAGAAGAGACAAGTAAAAACATAGAAGAAAAAAAGCAGATAGAATATCAAATACGAAAAAACATACCAGTAATGAGAAGACGATTCTTTAATGATGTTATTAATAATGATGATTCTATTAGCGAAGAGGAGTTTTATCGTACAAGGGACTTTCTTAGAATATGTTTTGATTTATCATCAAATTGCTGTATGATAATTAAAATTCAAGATTTTCATGAGTTGAAAATATTAGATGAAAAAGATATAGCAATGATTAACATCTCTATTATAAATATTACCGAGGAGATTATTACGGATCATTTTGATGGTTACTGTATTGATACGAGGTTTGGAGAATTCTGTATAGTATTATCTATCAAAAAGGATATTACTGAGACTTATATAAAAGAAAAGTTAAATGAAACCAAGAACAGATTAATTGAAATGTTATATAAATATCTTAATATACGGTTTAATATATCTTTAGGATTAATTAACCATGGAATTGCAGGATTGCGTGACAGCTACCAGCAAGCAAAGGAAAATTTGAATCCCGAGTATGATCATGTTAACGATAATTATCACTTAACTATACTTAAAGCAAAGGATTATATTGAGAAGAACTATAATAAGGATTTGTCAACTCAGGATGTGGCGGATTACGTTAATCTCAGCCGTTCTTATTTCAGCATGCTTTTCAGCGAACATATGAATATAGGTTGTAGTGACTATATTACTAGAATGCGGATAGAGCAAGCCAAGAATTTATTGAGAAACACAGATTATAAGGCTTATAAAATCGCAGAGATGGTAGGATATAATAATTGTCACTATTTGAGCCGCGTTTTTAAAAAGATTGTGGGTTTAACACCCTTGGAATATCGAACAAAAATATAAATATTTTAATAAATGGAAAAATCATTTATGTATTAAATTATGATTTAGAATAAAAATAGATTTTAACTGGGGGGATGTATTTATGATTAAGAACCATAAGTTAAGAGTTGGAATAATACCGACGAGACGAGGAATTTCTTCCAACCGAAAAGGTGCTTTTACTATTGAGGATGCGCTTCAAAATAAAAACGAAATATTGGAATATGTAAATCAACTAAAGGATGATAGTGTAGAAATATTAAATATCGATTGGCTTAATGAAGAAGGAATAATGTATGATATCTCGCATGTGTTTACGATTGCCGAGAGGCTGGAAAAAGAAAATGTAGATGCATTATTTATAATACATTGTAACTTTGGGTGTGAGGAGGCAGTTGGAAAACTATGCAGTATTCTAAAAAAGCCAGTATTGCTTTGGGGGCCAAGAGATAAAAATATAGGTGATGATGGTAGTAGGGCCACCGATACTCAATGTGGTCTATTTGCTAGCAGTCGGATTTTGATGAGATACGGTATTAAATTTACTTATATTGAAAATTGCAGATTAACAGAAAAAGTTTTTGAAGAAGGTTTTTTTAATTTTTTATCAGTTGCAGTTGCAGTTAAAGCTTTTAAGAACCTTAGAATTGGCCAAATTAATTCCAGACCTAAACCTTTTACTAGTGTTATGTATAATGAAAGTGAATTAATGGAGAAGTTTGGCATTGAAATAGTACCTATCAATATTGAAATTGTTAAGCAGAAAATGAATGAAATTATGGAAAAGCAGATTTCAAACGTTGAGTTTACTGCTAACGATATTAAAAACAGAATTAACTGCTCACAGACTGATGTGAACGATTTAATCAAAATTGCAGCGTTGATACTGGCAGTTAAGGAATTGGTATTAATTAATAAGTGTTCAGCCATAGCAATCGAGTGTTGGACTGTTATGCCAGCTTCCTTAGGTGTTTTACCTTGCTTTGCCATAGCTGAGCTGACGGACATGGGGGTTCCTGCAACCTGTGAAGCAGATATTAATGGAGCGATCACATCTGCACTTCTTACTGCTGCAGCAAGAGGGAAGGCAACTACTTTCTTCGGCGAATATACAATGAGACATCCTGAGAATGATAATGCTGAGCTGATATGGCACTGCGGGTCTTTCCCATATTCATTAAAAAAGAGATCTTCACAGGCAGAGTTAATAGATGGACGAGCCAATTGGGAAATAGAAGATGGTGACATTACACTTGCCAGATTTGATGGTGACAGAGGGAATTATAAACTTTTTGCAGGACAAGCGAAAGGTATACAAGGTCCAAGAACTACCGGTACATATGTATGGATTGAAACTGATAATTGGACTAAATGGGAGAAAAAATTGATTAATGGCCCATATATCCACCATGTATCAGGTATTCATGGAAGGTATCTATCAATTTTACAAGAAATGTGTAAGTATATACCATATCTCACATTTGACGGAGTCGAGTAATCTATTTGTAGATTATATCACTAGTCCTATTATGGTTTTGAAAGTCAATACTTCTCTGAATATTCTTCTTTAATGAGTTGTGACTTAGGCTCAAATCTATTAGTATTTCCAAGAAATATCAAACTAAAGTGTAACAAATCCAACAAAAATATAATTTCTATATGAGTTAAAGTACAAATAGTTATACAGGATATTATTAAAGAACAAATTGATACTAAAATAAAACAATTAGCTATTTAGTTTTTTTAAAAAACTAGTAAAATTTAAATTAAGAGCATTTCATTAAATGTAGTTAAATTATTGTGTAATCGAAATGTTTAGCCTGTAGAACAAATTATACGTGGGGAGGAAATGTAAATGAGTAAATTTATTTTTTCTGGATTTGGAGACGAAATTGCACCTGATCTTCAAAAACAGTTGGAAGTACTCGGCAGTCTAGGTATAAAGGCTCTTGAAATCAGGAGGGTAGATAAAGTCCCGATTGCTCAACATAGTGTTGAATCGATTAAGAAAATAAAGAAGCAACTTGATGCCAATGGAGCTATTATCTCAGCCATGGGCTCTGCGATTGGTAAGGTAAGTATTCATGATGATTTTGAAGAGCACCTTAAAGAATTCAATCGTATAATGGATTATGCAGATATTCTGGAAACTAAGAAAATCAGGATGTTCAGCTTCATAATTCCAGAGGGTGAAGATTACTATAAACATACAGATGAGGTATTGAGACGCCTTGAAATAATGTTAAAATTAGCAGTAAAAAGGGAATTTATCCTAATTCATGAAAATGAAAAACCTGTTTATGGGAACAATGCCGTGCGCTGCGAGATCATTATGAGAAATCTTTTTTGCAACAACTTTAAGGCAGCTTTTGACCCTGCGAATTTTGTGCAGGTAGGACAGGCTCCATACCCCGAAGCATGGGAGTTGCTTAAGAAGTATGTTGTCCATATGCATGTAAAAGACGCTTTATATACAAACCAGAAAGTTACAGTTGTCGGCGAGGGCGACGGTGAAGTTAAAAAAGTCCTAACAGATTTATACAAAAGCAACTATGAAGGTTTCCTTGTCTTAGAGCCGCATATTGCCGATTATGCAGGACATATCGATCCTTCTGGTGAGGGAAGCACCTTCAGTGATGGTCCCACAGGGTTTAAGGCTGCAGCTAATGCTTTATTTACTATGCTTGAAGAAATAAAAAAAGAGAACATATAGAATATATTTTATATGAGTGGAGTGTATCACCATGATGACAATGTCTTCAAAGGAACGAGTCTTAAAGGCCGTTGCACATGAAACTACAGACAGGATACCTGTTGACTATTCCATACGTATGGATGTTTCGAATAAATTGATTAAATATTTAGGATTGGAGAATATTGAGCAGCTTTATCAAAAACTTGGCATTGATATACGCAAGATCACTATAGGTGAGCATCATCCTCGTTTTGATAAAGCAGCAAATGGGATTCTCAAGGGGCAATCTGAAAACAGCGGAGGCAAGTATATATTTCATGACGACGGCACTTATGAAAATGCTTGGGGAATTATACAAAAACCTTCATCGGATGGACTTTATGATGAATGGATAAGAGGACCCTTCTCTAATACTATGGATCTGGATTCCTTTAACTGGCCTGATATGAATGTTTTTGATTCGGTTGAAACCATTAAGAAAAAAGTGGACAACTATCAAGGTAAATATGCTTTGAGAGGACTCCTTAATTATCCTTTCAAGCTTTGCTGGCAAATGAGAGGCTTGGAAAACTTTCTATGTGATATGTTAATTGAACCTGAATTTGCAAAAGAATTTTTATTAAAGATTGCCTCCTATGAAACGGAAAAGGGTATCCGTATGATAAGAGCTGGAGTTGATATTGTGTCTTTAATAGGTGACATAGCAATGCAGGATAGATTGATGGTCAATGTAAATGCATGGAGAGAAATTGACAAACCGATATTTGCCGACATGATTGCCAAATTTAAAAAAGAGAAGAAGGATGTGCTTGTATTTTATCACAGTGATGGCAATATAGAAGAAGTTATACCTGACCTAATTGAGATAGGTGTAGATATAATTAATCCCGTCCAACCGGAATGTATGGACGTAGTAAAGATAAAAGAGAAATACGGAGATAAAATTACACTGCACGGGAGCATATCAATACAAAAAACATTACCTTATGGTTCAGTGGAAGATGTCCGACGTGAAGTAGCGGATAGAATCGAACTATGTGGAAAAGACGGCGGACTTATACTTGCGCCTTCAAATCTTATACAAAATGACACATCTTTTGAAAATATTCTGGAGATATATAAAGAAGTAGGCTCTTTTGTAGTTTAGATCCATTAAAAACGAGGTGCATAAAGATGGAAAATATTAGAATTGGTTTGGTCGGCTGTGGAACTATCGGCGGGTTACATGCCAAACTCATTAACGAACTGAATGGTGTTGAACTTGTAGCCGTTGCAGACCCCAATTTATTACTAACAGGTGAATTGAATAAATTGTATGGCTGCCATCAATATAATGACTATAGGAAGATGCTAGAATATGAGACTATTGATATAGTGTCCGTGTGTGTACCTCCTGCTCTACACTATCAGGTAGTTATAGATGCAGCTCAGGCCAGAAAGCATGTAATAATTGAAAAACCCATGGATATTGCATTGAATAGAGCAGACTGCATGATCAATGAATGCAGAAAGTTTGGAGTAAAATTAAGTGTGATTTCTCAGCACAGATTTGACACCGTCATCCAAATACTTAAAGAAGCAATTGCTGAGGGTCGGTTTGGTAAGTTACTGATGGCTACATCTAGGACAATATGGTATAGAGATTTAGATTACTACACAGTGCATGCTTGGCGAGGAACTTCTGCAAATGGTGGCGGTGCCTTGATGAATCAATCTATACATTATATAGATTTATTGCAATATATAATGGGAGATGTGAAATCTGTAAGTGGAGTCTGCGAAACACTTTATCACAAATCAATTGAAGTAGAAGATACAGGAATTGCAATAATGAAATTTGAAAGCGGTGCCATTGGAATGATTGAAGGTACCACAATTGCTTACCCAGGGTTATATTCGGAGCTTAACATATATGGGGAGAAGGGTACAATATCCATCAAAAATGATAAATTAGATTTTTACAAGCTAAAAGATGGGATTATTCCAAAATTTGATGAGCTTCTTAAAAAAGAGGACTTAAGTGATGCTGCTGTATCGAGACCTGAAGATCTTGATATGCGATCCCACAAAAAGCAATATGAGGACGTTATTGCAGCAGTGAAACAAAATAGGGATCCGCTGGTAAGCGGTGAAGAGGGCCGAAAGGCGATTGCGATTATAAATGCCATATATGAGTCCTCCAGTAAAGGAAGTTGGATTGAAATAAATTAAATTAAATTATACTTGGTTTTATGTGTAAGGCTAACTAACGGTTACTATTTCCAATTGTTATATATTTGAGGAACGTAACAAAATAAACTATATGGGAGGAAATTTAAATGTCAAAAGCAAGAAAAATTCTGTCATTGGTTCTGTTAGTGTTGATGGTTTCTACTACATTGAGTATGTACGGGTGTACAACAAATTCAACAACAAAGGATACGGGAGAGAAAACGCAGGTTGGTTCAAAAGATACAAAACAGTCACAAGAGCCCGTGAAAATTACTTTATGGACTGCACCAGATTGGAAAGGTGTCTATGACCCAACAGTGGCAGGGGCAAATTATGGAGACTTCTACAAGTTTGCGGGTAAAGACTTTGTAAAAGAAAACAGCAATGTGACTGTAAATGTAGAATCTGTTCCCGGAGCTGACAGGGATGCAAAGTTAAGTATTGCTATCCAATCCCACACACAACCAGATATATACGTTGGTGCTGATTTTACAATGTTTGATTACGTCCATAATGGTTTGATAGTACCATTGAACGATGTTATAACAGATGCAGATAAACAAGACATTCCTGCCAGTATATGGGATGGAGTAACCGCAAATGGAAATATTTATATGTTCCCGTATTATACTGAAACAGGGCATATGGCATTGAATGTTGATCTTTTTAAACAAGCGGGAGCAGAAGCACTTATACCTAAAGGCGGTGCTAACACTATTGTTAGATGGACGCCAGATGAATTTAAAGATGCGTTGAGGGCGGTAAAAAAATTGGATGGTGTTTATCCATTTGCATTTTACTGTGGCAGTACACAGGGAGATACTTATAATATTTTACTTCTAGAAATGTTTGGTGCAAAATTATTTAATAAAGATGGTACACAAGTCACAATAAATGACGCTAATGGTGTTAAAGCACTGGAATTTATCAAAAGCTTGAAGGATGAAGGACTACTTGCTCCTGGAGCTGAGTCGTTAAACGTTCTTGATGTATATCAGTTATTTTTAAATAAGAAGACTGCAGTAAGTATTTTTAATAATGTCAATTACGATGCATTGAATAATGGATTGAAAGCCAAATCGATCCAGGAACCATTTAACATACAGATGGCGTTCCTACCAAGTGCAGGTGATCCTATGTGTTATGCCTATGCTATGGGGTCAGTGGTGTTTGATTCTGGAAATGAACTACAGACACAAACAGCAAAGCAATTTGTAAAATTCTATACCAATGAACCATATGTAGATGCTTCAATGTCTATGTTGCCGCTCAGAAAATCAGTTGCACAGAAGCTTTTAGATCCATTAAAAGTAAAAATCGCAGAGTCTGCAGAATTTTCTGTCAGCTTTTCTCAGAAGGCACCGGGATACCTTAAATTGAGAGCATCACTTTTTCCTGAATTGCAAGCATTTATGACCGGTCAGAAAACTGCACAGCAGGCATTGGATTCTTATGCTAAAAATGCAAATGCGATTTTAAAAGACGGTGTTTGCAAATTCAGTCCTATTAATGGCAAAAAGTAATCTTAGTTGAAGAATTATACTATATCCATCTGTGGTATTGATAATACGCCGATACTGCAGATGAATAGTATGATAATGGAGCATAATATGATATATAAAGCGAAATTAAAAAAAGAATTTTTGAAACAAAAAGATGGTTATTTGTTTATATTACCTCAAATGTTATTATTTCTTGTATTTATGGTTTATCCAGTTTTTGAAGGCCTCAGGCTAAGCTTTTACAACGTTGGCTTTGTAACGAAGACCTTCGTCGGTTTCAGAAATTATATAGAGCTTTTTAAGGATTCCATCTTTATAAAAGCTGTTCTAAATAATCTCCAGTTTGTTTTAATAGTAACGACATTATCGGTTGTTTTTGGGTTATTTATTTCAACTGCGGTTTTTGATAAAACATCCAAATACATGTCTTTTATTAGAGGCTGTTACTATTTACCTGTCATGATTACGATGGTGGCATTTAGCATTACCTGGTTGTGGATGGTGAATCCGGCTATGGGTCTTGTGAGTCACGTTTTGAATTCCATAGGAATTCAAAACGTCAATATCATGGGAAATTCGACAGTTGCATTATATATTCTTATCGTTGTCATGTGGCTGTTTAATTTAGGGGAGGCTGTTATATTGTACCTTGCTGCAATAATTGGAATTCCTCAAGAACAGTTTGAAGCTGCTGAAATTGATGGAGCATCAAGATTTATGGTCATCAGGTTTATAATAATTCCTCTTGTCAGTCCTACTACATTTTATTTTGTAATCTTATGTTTTATTGATGTAATAAAGGTTTTCCTTGCAGTACATTTGATGACTGCGGGTGGTCCTAATTATGCTACGACTACTATGATGTATTTGTGCTACCAGGAGGCATTCGTTATGAATAATATGGGAAAAGCATCAGCAATAGGTATGATGATGTTCGTTATAGTTTCTCTTTTATCAATTATAGCAATGACACGATTAAAGGCCAAAAATTAGTTTTAGGAGGGGTGATACATTTGAAAATTAATATGGCCTTAAAAAGCCAAAAAATTAAAAGAGACAAACTGGATATAGTGTCAAATATTGTTGTTTTGTTTTTTGCTCTAATTAATATATTTCCTTTATATTGGATGTTTTCGAATTCTTTGAAGAGTTCAAATAGTATAACCCGTATGCCTCCAGAATGGATACCACAACATCCATCGTTTGACAACTATGTACAATTATTATCATCTCAAAACGTTATATCTTGGGCGTTTAACAGTGTGTTTATTTCAGTTTTAACAACAGTACTTGTGGTTTTTATTAGTTCGCTAGCAGCATATGCTTTTGCTAAGCTGGATTTTTATGGAAATAAAGTTATATTTGTTATCTTTATATCAACATTGATGATTCCTAAAGATGTATATATTATCCCACTTTTCAAAATAATGCAGAATTTTAACCTTATTAATACTAGGCTGGGCGTTATTATACCAAACGTTGCACTTCCTTTCGGAGTATTTATTTTAAAACAGTTCTTCGACTCTCTGCCTAATGCATTAAGAGAATCTGCAAAAATTGACGGTGCCAGCGAGTGGACAGTATATCTGCGGATAATAATACCGATGGCTAAAGCGGGAATAGGTGCGTTATTCATATTGGTGTTTGTAAGAATGTGGAACGACTATTTATGGCAGTTGATTATGCTCAGCAAAGATTCTTTAAAGACATTGCAACTCGGTATTGCTTCACTGCAGACTGAAAATGTACCCAATCTTGCTTTTAAAATAACTGGAGCAAGCTTGGCAGCGATACCGATGATTATTGTTTTTCTTTGCTTTCAAAGTTATTTTACTAGGGGAATTACTCTTGGTGCGGTAAAAGAGTAGTAATTTTTGAAAATGGAGGTATTATCATATAATGACATTAAGAAAACGGTATAAAGAGACGTTATTGTTTGGAAACCCGGATAAAATTCCGATGTATTTGGGTTTGGCGAGGGAGTCAACGCTAGTAGAATGGAGAAAGCAAGGGCTGCCTGCGGACAGGGACTATCGAGTTGTATTGGCTGAAAGTATAGGGATCAGTATAGATGCAATACTTGAGAGGCATAAGCTACCAGTGTCGTTAGACTTAATTCCTGAATTTGAGCCTAAGATACTTGAGCATAAGGGCAACCATTATATAGTTAGAGATTGGCTTGGAGCAATTACCGAAATTTCGGATAAATTTGATATGTCATATCTTAAATCTCCGAAAGATTTTGTAACCAGAAAGTGGCATAAGTTTCCTGTTGAGACCAAGGAAGATTGGCAAGAAATGAAAAAACGATTTAACCCTAATGAACCAGGGAGACTACCGTCTGATTTTAATGAAATGTGTAGGAAATTAAAGAATCGTAATTTAGTTGAAATATTGTCTATGAATGGGGTCTTCTGGCAGCTCAGGGAATGGTGTGGATTTGAGAATCTATGTATACTTATGATAGAAGATCCTGATTTTGTACATGAAATGGTAGAATTCTGGACCGAATATATGTTGAAAATGTTAAATACTGTTTTACCTAATATCCAGTTGGATAGTTGCTTCATAAGTGAAGACATGGCATATAAGGCTCACTCTATGATTTCTCCTGCAATGGTCAGGGAGTTTATCCTGCCAGCTTATGACAAATGGATACCATGTATAAAGAAGAATGGTTGTCCGTTGGTAGAAATAGACAGTGACGGATTTATTGATGAATTAATTCCATTATGGATAGAAGCAGGCGTTAATTGTTGCAGTCCTATAGAGGTGGCAGCACACTGTGACATAGTGGAATATAGAAGGAAATACGGCAAAAAGATGGCATACCTACAGGGAATAGACAAACGCTTGATTGCTCAAGGTGGAAAGTCTATGGAGGAACATGTCATGAAAATAGTTCCTGCCATGCTCAAAGAGGGCGGCTACATACCTGGTTGTGACCATGGTGTTCCTCCTGATGTGTCATGGAATAACTATATTGAATATTCCAGATTATTGGCAAAACTCTGTGGCTGGCTATAAACGGAAATGTCATAGAATGGCTTTTTTAATAAGAATAAGGAGATACTGCTTTGAAACTGGGTATATGTACAAATATGATCGCATCCACAGATGATAGGTTCGGTGTATCTCATTTAAATGAGATTGCGGAAGCTGGATTTGAGTATATAGAGTTGCCTATGGCAACAATTATGTCTGTTGATGAGCAAGAATACCAGAAACTTGTAAAAACAATATCCGATTCGCCCGTGAAATGTGAGGTTGTATGTTCATTAATGCGTCCTGACATCAGCGTAGTGGGTGATGAATATGATAAAAACAAATTGGTTGAATATATAAAGGTGGCGGCAACTAGGGCGAATGATTTACATGTTAAATCAGTAGTTTTTGGATCTCCGCGATCAAGATCCATGAGGTTCCCACCATATTCGTTAAGTGATACATTATTGCAACTTGCTGAATCATTGCATATCATAATGAATCATATGGATCAATATGGAATATCTGTGTTAATGGAACCACTTAACAGGATTGAGACCAATTTAATAAACACTTTTGAACAAAGCGCTAGCTTTTGCCGGAAGGTGGGAAGAAAAGGGTTCCGCTCAATGATAGATTTTGCCCATTTTAAAGTAAACGGAGAGCCGTACTCTTCCATAATTGAAAATATGGATATGCTTGCTCATATCCATATTGCTCGTCCATTTGAAAGAAAATTTCCGATGGATGAGCGAGAAGAAGATTATTCTGGGTTTATCAAGAAGCTGAGTGAGGCGGGATATAATGAGACTATTAGTATAGAAGCGGTTTCAAAAGACGTCAAAAATGATGCAAAAGCTGCAAATATATTGTTAAGAAAATTAATCTCCAGATATTATATGTAGGGGTACTTGTTCAAATTAATTGCATTTCCAATAACATTACAAAATAAAAGTTATTTACGGGTGATAGAAAATGAAAAAAATATATGTTATTCACACAAGTTTAGTTTCGCATTCAGAACTTATGGAGCTTTTTTCAGAAATTATTCCAGAGGCTAAGGTATTTAACATTGTTGACGATAGCCTGTTGCATGATGTTATGCAAAACGGTGGGATCAATGAGCAGATTATTAGCAGAATGTGCAAGTATTTTGAGGCTGCAGCTCATAACGGAGCTGACTTAATTTTTAACCAATGTTCTTCAGTGGGTGAAGCGGCAGACATTGCGGCAAAACTGGTTTCTGTACCAGTTTTGAAGGTTGATGAGGCTATGGCGGAGAAGGCTGTTGAGCTAGGAAGAAAAATAGGTGTTGTGGCTACTGTAAAAAGTACAATGAAACCTAGCTGCAATTTGGTTCGCTCAAAAGCAGCAGAGACAGGCAAGGATGTTGAAGTTGTAGAATATTTGGTCGACGGAGCATTAGATGTACTTATAAGGGAGAAAAATCGCGAAAAGCATAATGCTCTTGTTCTCGAAATTGTCAAGAAAGCGGAAGCCGAATGTGATGTGATTGTACTTGCACAAGGAAGTATGACTGTTTTATTGCCTGAACTGAAGGATATAAAGAAGCCTGTTTTAACAAGCCCTCGCAGGGGTGTTGAAAAAGCAAGAAGCATTCTTTTTGAAGGTAATTAAATGGAAAAGCTTTCACTTGATGTATTTAAAAGATATAAAGAAGTCGATGTTAAAAGAATAGATGAAGAATTAAAAAATTCGCTAGCTAGATTAAATAGAAAAATAATGGTTCTAGATGATGATCCCACGGGCGTACAGACAGTCCATGACGTTTCGGTATATACAAGCTGGGATGAGGAAGCGATAAAATCGGGTTTTAATGAAGAAAATAGTATCTTTTTTATTCTGACAAACTCACGCGGATTTTCAAAGGAAGAAACCATAAAAGTACACTCCGAAATTGGAGCTACATTATCAGAGGTTGCTAAGAAGACGGGTAAGGATTACATCCTTATTAGCAGAAGTGACTCGACAATGAGGGGTCATTATCCTATTGAAACTGCTGCTCTTAAGAGAAGTATTGAAAAAGAATCGGAAAAACGCTTTGACGGAGAAATTATTATTCCTTTCTTTAAAGAAGGTGGCAGATTTACGATTGATAATGTGCACTATGTTAAAGAAGGGGATTTTCTTACTCCTGCTGGACAAGCAGAGTTTGCAAGGGATAAAAGTTTTGGATATAATAGCTCCCACCTTGGCGAATATGTTGATGAAAAGACTTCAGGGCAATTTATAAAGGAAAGTTGCACATATATATCTCTTGTAGATATCAGAAAAGAGAATATAGAAAAGATTACATCACAGTTGATGGCAGTTGAGAATTTCAATAAAGTGATTGTCAATGCAATTGATGATGTAGATGTTAAGATTTTTGTTCTTGCCTATATAAGTGCTGTTCTGCAAAATAAGGAGTTTATCTTCAGAAGCGCTGCAACTGTAACAAAGGTTTTAGGTGGAGTAAGTGATATTCCGTTGCTTTTAAAGGAAAAGCTCATAGAAAAAGAAAATGAAAACGGCGGTATTGTTTTGATAGGCTCCCATGTAAATAAGACGACCCAACAGTTTGAGGCTCTGAAAGGTTGCAAAGAACCTTTGGAATTTATTGAATTTAATCAACATTTAATTTTGAAGGAAAATGGTTTGCAGGGCGAAGTTATCCGCGTAATATCAGAAGCTGAAAAACACATTAAAAGCGGAAAGACCGTGGTTGTATACACTAATAGAGATCGTTTTGACCTTGACACGGACGATGAGGACAAACAACTGGAGGTTTCTGTTAAAATTTCAGATGCGTTTACTAGTATTATCGGCAAATTAAGTATTCGTCCCAATTTCATTATAGCCAAAGGTGGAATTACTTCCAGTGATGTCGGAACAAAAGCACTTAAAGTAAAGAAAGCGCTCGTTATGGGACAAATAAAACCGGGCATACCAGTATGGATGACGGGAGAAGAAAGTAAGTTTCCCAAAATGCCGTATATAATTTCCCCTGGTAATATTGGAGAAGTTGACACATTAAAGGAGATTGTCGACATGCTATCGTCGGAGAAAAAATGATTATTAATTTAAAAGGATAGTGGTAAATATGAAGCATTGTTTGCTATAATAAATATAAAAAATGGATATACGAGGGATAGCTTTTTTGATAATGCCACCATCATTAGCAAAAAAGGCTGTCCCGTTTTGTATCTTATCAAGATTCAGACGTGGTAAAAAATCTCATTAAGTCCAAGAACTTTGTTTATTTAGTTTGAAACTATGGTAAATTGGTATTAATATAATAATGTATTACCAACTTTTAAATATCTCAAATGTGATAAGGTAACAGAGCTATCGTAAGCTAAATAGATTAGATCCATTTGTATTTTTTAGTACCAGATTGTTTTGACGGTAAATGTTGTACATATTAATTTTAAAGAACAAGGAGAAAATACCATGTCGGATATAAATAGAGTTATTTTAATAGTATTGGACAGTGTAGGCGTTGGTGAACTTCCCGATGCAGGTGATTATGGAGATATAGGAAGTAATACACTCGGAAATATTGTGAAAGTTAGTGGTGGTATTGATATACCAAATCTGAGTAGTCTTGGAATGGGAAAGATAGATGGGATTGACTATCTGCCTTTGCCCAAAAATATAGAAGGCAGCTATGGGAGAATGGCAGAGGTGTCAAAGGGAAAGGATACCATTACTGGGCACTGGGAGATGGCAGGAATTCAGCTCAAGTACCCATTTCCAACATATCCTCAGGGCTTTTCAAGCGATGTTTTGGAGAAGTTTGAGAAGCTAACAGGAAGAGGCGTGCTTGCAAATTGTGTAGCAGCAGGGACAGAGATAATTAAAGAGTATGGTGAGGAGCACATGAAGACAGGCAAGCTCATAGTATATACATCAGCTGACAGCGTTTTCCAGATAGCTGCTCATGAAGAGATTGTTCCAATAGATGAGCAATATAGAATATGCCAGATTGCAAGAGATATGCTTCAGGGTGAGAGTATGGTTGGTCGTGTTATAGCCAGGCCTTTCTTGGGACAGACTGGTAGCTTTGCACGTACTACAAACAGAAGGGATTTTGCTGCTGAACCCACAACAGATACTATTTTGGATAAAATGAAGCAAAAAGGTCTGGATGTTATTGCAGTGGGCAAAATTGAAGATATATTCTCAAAAAAAGGAATCACCGAAGCAGAGCACACCAAAAGTAATATGAATGGTGTCGATGTTACATTGAAATATATGAAGAAACAGAACAGAGGTATTATTTTCACAAATTTAGTGGATTTTGATATGCTCTTTGGTCATAGAAATAATGTAGAAGGTTACAAACAGGCGCTTGAGGAGTTTGACAACAGACTGCCAGAGATAATGTCTGCAATGCGAGAGGATGATCTGCTAATTATCACGGCTGACCACGGCTGTGATCCAACTACACCTAGTACCGATCACTCAAGAGAGTATGTTCCAGTTATTTTGTGTGGACACAATATAAAGAAGGATGTAAATTTGGGGACAAGAAAGACTTTTTCGGATCTTGCAAGTACTATTGCAGATATATTTGATATTGAAAATGTATTTCCAGGGAATAGCTTCCTCAAAGTGATTTTGAAGTAAAATTAAGCATGAGGGAAATAAGGTTACATGAGAGGTGTATTGTTATGCCAAATTTAAATGCCAAAGAATATGCAAGTTTTGAGAAAATAAAGCACATTGCTGAAGATGGTGGTGATTTCTGGTACGCAAGAGAACTTGCATCTTTGCTTGAATATACACAATGGCGAAATTTTGGAAAGGTAATTGATAAAGCTATCCTTGCGTGTAAAAATAGCGGATATGATACTCATGATCATTTTGCTGAGGTCAGCAAAATGATAGAAATAGGAAAAGGTGGAAAACGAAATACCATTGACTACAAACTAACTCGATATGCTTGCTATTTAATCGTGCAAAATGGTGACCCTCGAAAAGAAGTAATTGCCCTCGGCCAGACCTATTTCGCAATTCAAACTAGGAGACAAGAGGTTGCAGACTATTTCAATCAACTTGATGAAGAAAATAAGCGGCTTGTTGTGCGTGGTGATATAAAGCAATGGAATCAAATGCTTGCAGAGGCAGCACACAATGCAGGAGTTATTACTAATGGCGAATATGCAACCTTTCAAAATGCGGGTTATATGGGACTTTATGGTGGACTCACTGTTGCAGGTATCCATAACAAAAAAGGTCTCAAAGATAATGATAAAATTCTCGATTTTATGAGCAGCACAGAACTAATTGCCAACCTTTTTCGAATATCTCAAACAGAAGAAAAACTAAAAAAGGACAGAATATCAACTGCTGATGAAGCTAATGAAGCGCACTTTATAGTTGGAAGTGAAGTGCGAAGCACAATACAGAGAGTTGGAGGCACATTGCCAGAAGATATGCCAACACCAACCCGGAGTATTACAGATATTGAGCGGGAGCAAATAAAGAAACTAAAAAAGTTAAAGAACAAATTGATGCTGGATGAATAGTAACTTCACAAGGAAGTACAACAATTGTTACGAATTTGCTATAAAAATTGCCATTTACCTGTTATTATACTATTATAATAAGTGAAATGCCGTTAACAAATAAAGCGCAAAGAAACTAAATATAAAAACTACAGATTATGGGAAGCAGGTTTAAGCCTGCACGGTCCCGCCGCTGTGTTGGAGAAGTTCTCTAAAATTAACCACTGGTTTTACACTGGGAAGGGTTAGAGAGTGATGATACCTGAGTCAGAATACCTGTCTGTATTTTTGCACTAAGGTACAAATAAGTAATAAAGCCCGATTCTGGTGGGAAATAGCCCATTCAAAAATGGGAAGTTATTATTTAGCTGTTCCTAATGACTCTACGAGAGATAGGGGGGTGTGGGACAATTGAATTTGTCCTATATAAGAATTATAAACCCTTAAACATTTATTGTTTGAGGGTTTTTTGGGTAAACTTATCACATAATATATCAAGGAGGAACAAAACAAAATGAAAAGAACATTAAGAATTTCAAAAATTAAAAAATTATCGGTATTACTTGCAGGTATTTTTATTATAGGTATGTTCGCTGGGTGTGGTGGTAATAAAAATAGCCAATCAGCAAATTCTTCACAAGCGGTAGTTACTTCTAGCGAAGTTAGCATTGGAGAGGCTATATCAACCACAATAGCTTATCCATTAACGCTAAAGGATGCAGCTGGCACATCGGTCACTATTGCAAATAAACCTGCAAAAATAGTGAGTTTACCATTGGGAACTTGCGAAATGTTACTGTCCTTAGTGGATAAAAGTGCACTTGCTGCTATGACCTTCTATGTAGACGATGTCAACGTATCAAATGTAGCAGAGGCAGCAAAAGGAGTTGGAGTGAGACTGGATGCAAATGCTGAAAAAATTATTGCTCTACAGCCTGATTTAGTGCTTGTAGACACGTGGACAGAGCCGGATTTAATTAAACAGCTGCGAGATGCAAAACTGACAGTATTTGTATTAAATGTGCCATCTAATGTTGACCAACAAAAGGAAATGCTTAAATTATTAGGAAATATTATTGGCGAGAATACAAAGGCAGAAGAGACAATTAGCTGGATGGATGCAAAGCTAAAGGTGGTTTCTGATAAGCTTGCAAACTTAAAGGAAGAACAAAAGCTTTCTGTTTTAGACTACAGTGAAATGAACTCAACTAGTGGCAAAGGAACAAATTTTGATGATGTAGTTACTAGGGCAGGGCTAATTAACCCAGTATCAAAGGATGGTCTAGAGGGATGGCCAAAGCTATCAAAAGAGATGGTAATAAAGTACAATCCAGACATCATAAGCTTGCCAGCTTGGTACTATGACAGCAAAGTGAGCTTTGACTCCTTGTCCAAGTCTATAAAAGATGACAAGTCGTTAGTTGGAGTGAAAGCCGTAAAGAATAATAAATTGATTTCGATACCATATAATCATCTTAGCACAACCTCTCAATATTCAGTTCTTGCCATTGAAGATATGGCAAAAGCGGCATATCCTGAATTGTTTAAATAGTATACTGAACTCAATCGTTTTGAGTGCTATTGAGACAATAAATTTGCGCAATTGGTTTTTGGAGGTTAAAGTGACAAAGGCAACTTCATCTATAAAATTAATGATACACAGATTTGGTATAATACCAGCAATGATTGTGACATTGCTGGTTGTAATGGTGGCGGGGACTGCTATTGGCGCAGTGTATGTACCATTCTTTGACACCTTAAGAATTATACTTAAAAATATTGGTCTCCTGCCCAATTCTACTTTCATTGAGGGACAGGAGCCTATAATATTCTTAGTTAGATTTCCAAGAGTACTAGTAGCTGCTCTTGCAGGAACTGCACTTGCAGCGTCAGGAACAGTAATGCAAGGTATGTTCCGAAATCCAATGGCTGACCCTGGACTGCTAGGCATATCAAGTGGCGCAGGCTTGGGAGCAGTTTTAGTAATTAAGCTCGGATTAGCCGCTGTTAGCATATTTTTCATGCCACTATTTGCTTTTGCGGGTGCATTTTTAGCCATATTTATAGTGTATATGCTTTCATATCGGAAGGGGAAAGTTCCGGTACTTACTCTTATATTATCTGGTATTGCAATCAGCACATTTTTAGGAGCATTAACAAATATTGTACTTACTCTCTCATATGATTATCAGGTAAAGGAATTTCTCTTCTGGTCGACAGGGGGACTTGATGGTCGACGTTGGGAGCACGTTCAGCTCGTGTTTTTGCCGATAATAATAAGTGTTGCACTTATGTTTGTGTTCTCCAGAGATCTAAATGTGCTTTTAATGGGTGAGGAAGAGGCCAAATCAGTGGGATTAAATGCAGGAAGAACAAGAACAATATTATTAATTCTTATTTCTATTGCCACAGCTAGTGCTGTATGTGTTAGTGGTGCAATCAGCTTTGTTGGACTCATTGTACCACATATTATGAGGTTGATAGTTGGCCCAAATCATAAGATATTGTTACCCACGAGTGCAATAGGAGGAGCTATATTCCTTGTGGTATGCGATCTTATTTCTAGAGTGGTAGTAATACCATTTGAGCTTGGGGTAGGTATAATTACAGCTCTACTTGGAGCACCTTATTTTCTTTACCTTCTTCTTAGATCCAAAAAAGAAGGAGGAATGGTCCTTTGAACACAGATAATATTATTGAAATACATAACTTAAGTTTCGAAATCAATGATAATAAAATACTTAAGAATATTAGCCTAAGTGTGAAAACTGGTGAATTTGTGGGACTGATTGGACCAAATGGAGCAGGGAAAACAACACTTCTCAAATGTATTAACGGCATAAACAAGACTGATGGGGAAATAAAAGTAAAAGACAGATCTATACAAGAACTAAGTGACAAAAACCTGGCTACAGAGGTATCACTTATGCACCAAAATACAGCAATAAGTTTTCCTTTCCCTGCCATAGAGATAGTTCTGATGGGAAGATATCCATATCTGAAAAGATTACAACGCGAGAGCAAGGAAGACTATAGTATTGCTAAAAAAAACATGGAATATACCGACACAAGCAAGCTGGAGAATTGCCCAATTACTGAAATGTCGGGTGGTGAGAGGCAAAGGGTGCTGTTTGCCAAGACATTAACGCAAGAGACAGAGGTGATATTGCTGGATGAGCCTACAGCAAGTCTAGATATTACGTATCAGGAACAAATTTTTAAGTATTCAAAGGAGCGATCAAGCCAGGGGATCACTATAATAGCAGCTATACATGACCTCAAAATTGCTGCTAGATACTGTACGAGGCTCGTTTTGATGAATGAAGGCGAAATAGTTGCTGACGGTAGTCCCGAGGAAGTTCTCACTTCTGAAAACCTATCGCGAGTTTATGGTATAAATGCACTTGTTTACAGAAATAGAATTACGGACTTACTGGATATATATATTCATAAGCACAATTCTCAGAAAAAGTCTGAGAAAATACATGTTCTCGGCGGAGGAGGCTCTGCATCAGGCGTTTTAAGGCAGCTATACGAGCAGGGGTATAATATATCCGCTGGGGTTTTCTCACATGGAGATAGTGATATTGGTAGCGCAGAGGTTTTCGGGATTGAGCACTTGGTTGAAAAGCCATTTAGTGAAATATCTGATCAGCGCAATAATGAAAATATTGCATTTATTAAAAATTCGGATATGGTTATATTGTGTAATATGCCATTCGGAAATCAAAATTTGCGGAACCTTGAAGCTGCAAGATATGCAAAAAAACTCGTAATTATTGAAGATGACTCACCGGAAACAAGGGATTTTACCGAAGGTAAAGCTGTTGAAATATATAATCAACTAAAGAAGTCTGCTGTAGCTGTAATAAACTCAGCTCAGCTTCATGAGGTACTTTAATTTTCAAATTAAGGAAGGGTAAACATTATGACAAAGCTAATACTAGTAACAGGTGGTGCGCGTAGCGGGAAGAGCACCTTTGCTGAAGATAAAGCAAAAGAGTTTGGGGAAAATGTACTTTATGTTGCTACCTCAAAGCCAATTGATGATGAAATGAAACAGAGGATAGCAAAACATAGAGCGCAGAGACCTGCACAGTGGGAGACGCTTGAGGAGTACAAAAACTTAGATGTTGCATTGGCTACCATAATACGTGATAAAGATGCGGTTATGCTAGACTGTATTACAATAATGATTACAAATCTTATGCTAGATCAATGTTTTGATTGGGACAACCTAACAAGAGACAAGGTTGAAGAAATCGAGTACATGATAGAGCAACAGATTGGGAGATTGATAAGTATATCAAAAGTGGCAGAAGTTCCGTTTATTCTTGTAACGAATGAAGTAGGACTTGGCGTTGTTCCGCCATCAACTATAGGTAGGGACTTTAGAGATATTGCCGGAAGGATGAATCAGATACTTGCAAAAGCAGCTGATGAGGTTTATTTCTGTGTTTCAGGGATATCTATGAAGGTAAAGTAGAGTACAGTATAGTTGTCTAGAGTCACAGTTGAAAAGCTGATATGAAAGGTGGAATAACAATTGAAAGCAATAAAACGATTAGTTCTGATGCTGCAGTTTTTCACAAGCATTCCCATTAAATTGAAACTTGCTGCAAATGATGAGGACTTCGGCAAAGGGTTGGTTTTTGCACCATTTATTGGGCTAATCATAGGAGCAATCTTGGCAACAGCTTCCTATGGGCTGCTTTTTATATTTCCAAGGTCTATGGTCGCTGCCATTGTCGTAGTGTTGTACATAATATTAACTGGAGGACTTCATTTAGATGGTCTAGGTGATACTTTTGATGGAATTTTTTCGAATCGCTCAAAAGAGCGGATTTTAGAAATCATGAGAGATAGCCGAGTTGGAACAAATTCAGTGCTAGCTGTTGTAAGTGTTCTTCTCTTGGATTATGTGGCTCTATCCCAAATAAATAGTGCATATTTTTTACGTATAATATTGCTTATGCCTGTTGCTGGCAGGGTAGGTTCTATTATTGGAGCATCTGTGTCTAAATATGCCAGGCAGGGAGAGGGCTTGGGCAAATCCTTCATTGATTATTGTGGCAGAAAAGAATTGTTTTGGGGATTAATTATCTATATCGTGATTAGTTTGTTGACGTTTGACTATAAAATATGGATTGTTTTGGTTTTGCCACCCATAAGTGCCTTTTTGTTTGTGAAAGGCTTAAGCCGCAAAATTGGTGGTGCTACAGGAGATATACTTGGAGCAGTATGTGAATTAAATCAGTGCATATTTGTGGTATTGGCATGTGCAATTCTAGTGTGATAAAATATATTACTATATAGCTATAGTAATATTACTTAAAATATTGGAGGTACACAAATTTGATTAATATTAATGATATAAAAATTAGCGAACTAGCAGGGTACTCCTTTGATTGCAATTGTGGGAAAAAGCATAGCGTGGATATAAAGAAAATATCCATAGGCTCAGAAATTTACAGAGAATTACCAGACCTTTTAAAGGAGTATAAGGATAAGAAGATATTTGTTATTGCAGATGCAAATACTTATCAGGTATATGGTAAAAAGGTCTTTCAAACTCTTGAGAACGAGGGATTCATACTTGCAGCACATGTGTTTGAAAGCAAAACAAATCTTATTCCAAATGAAGAGGCAATTGGTAGACTGGTGGTAGAAATCGAAAATGATGTAGCAATGATAATTGCAGTCGGGTCGGGAACAATAAATGATATATCAAGAATTATAAGCTATAAGTTTGATATTCCTTATATAATTGTAGCAACTGCTCCATCTATGGATGGCTACGCCTCCACAGTATCACCTTTAATAATAAATGGCTTTAAAAAAACCTATGAAGCAGTATACCCATATGCCATTTTAGCCGATATGGATATCATTAAGGAAGCGCCAAAAGGAATGATTTGTGCGGGATTCGGAGATATATTGGGTAAGTATACAGCTCTCTCGGATTGGCAACTTTCCAAAAATATTAATGACGAGTACCATTGTGAGACTTGTGTTGAAATTGTTAGGTGCGCAATAAAGAAATGTGTAGATAATGCACAAGGGATAGCCAATAGAGACGCTCAAGCAATATCATATCTTATGGAAGCACTCATTCTTTCTGGTGTGGTCATGGGAATGGTGGGGAACTCAAGACCTGCGTCAGGAGCTGAGCATCACTTATCTCATTATTGGGAGATAGATGCTATAGCAAAGGGTATTAAGCACCCACTACACGGTAATTCGGTTGGGGTAGGAACTGTTGTGATAAGCCGAATTTATGATATCGTAAAGGCCAAATATAGAATAGATTTTGTTACGCCTGATCCAAAAGATATCATAAATCTTTTAAAAAGCGCAGGTTGCTGCTACAATCCAAAAGATTTGGGAATAGAAAAGGAAGTATTCAGAAGTAGTATTTTGCATGCAAAGGAAATTAGGCCAAGGTATACTATTTTACATTTGGCTCAGGAGCTGAGAATATTGGAGCAGGCTGCTGATGAAATAACAGAACTATATTATGAATAAATATAAGAGACTCCATTGATATTAATTTACATAGCTATATTATTTTAAAAAATTAATAAATATAGCCAAAATTATATTCGATAGGATATTGACAATTATTTAACAATGAGTTACAATTAAATTGTTAAATAATTAACATACTTGAATTTTAAGTCATATTTATTTTTCTATGAAGAAGGGCTTATTTTTTTAAAGATAGATTGTTAAAAAAATAACAATAATAGCAAACTTAACATGTGAAACAAAGTAAGTTTAAGTATAAAAAAATGGCACATAGATTTTACTTTATCAAATGGAGGATGATTAATCATGACAAAGAAGAATTTGGTAGTAAACAGCATAGATACTTTATTGGAAAAAATAGCTGAGGTAAAGCAGGCACAGCAAGTCTTTGCAACTTATACACAGGAGCAGGTAGATAAGATATTTTTGGCAGCAGCATTAGCTGCAAATAAAAAGAGAATTCATCTTGCAAAGATGGCTCACGCTGAAACAGGAATGGGTGTTATAGAAGATAAAGTAATTAAAAATCACTATGCCTCTGAGTATATTTATAATGCATATAAGGATACGCAAACCTGTGGAGTATTAGAAAGAGATGAAGCATTTGGAATTACTAAAATTGCAGAACCTATTGGACTTATTGCAGCTATCGTACCGACTACTAATCCAACATCTACAGCAATTTTCAAAGCATTGTTAGCTTTAAAAACCAGAAATGGTATTATTTTCTCTCCCCATCCAAGAGCAAAAAAATCTACTATTGAAGCTGCAAATATAATTCTTGATGCGGCAGTGGCAGCAGGAGCACCAAAAGGAATTATTGGCTGGATTGATGAGCCAACTATAGAGCTTTCTGAGAGGGTAATGAAGGAAGCAAATCTAATCCTAGCAACTGGTGGGCCAAATATGGTCAGAGCGGCATACTCTTCAGGGAAGCCAGCGATTGGAGTTGGACCTGGCAATACACCAGCAATAATTGATGATAGTGCAGATTTAGAAACTGCAATTAGTTCAATTTTACTTTCTAAAACCTTTGATAATGGTATGATTTGTGCATCTGAGCAATCGGTTATTGTTTTAGATAAGGTTTATAATGAGGTTAAAAAAGAATTCGCTCTTCGTGGCGCATATTTATTAAATAAAGATGAAACTCAGAAGGTTAGAGAAGTTATTATTGTAAATGGTGCGTTAAATGCGAAAATAGTTGGTCAAACTGCCTTCACTATTGCAAAACTAGCAGGTTTCGAAGTTCCAGTCGATGCAAAAGTGTTAATTGGAGAGGTTGAATCTGTTGAGCTATCAGAAGCATTCTCACATGAAAAGCTTTCTCCAGTACTTGCAATGTACAAGGCCAAAACCTTCGAGGAGGCAATTGCAAAGGCTGAAAAGCTAGTAGTAGATGGTGGATTTGGACACACTTCATCTTTATATGTTGATGCTGTAAATCACAGAGAAAAAATTGATAAATTCGCTGCAGCAATGAAAACCTGCAGAATTATTATAAATACTCCAGCTTCCCAGGGTGGAATCGGTGACCTTTATAACTTCAAATTGGCTCCATCACTAACTCTTGGTTGTGGATCATGGGGCGGTAATTCCGTTTCGGAAAATGTCGGAGTTAAGCATCTTATCAATATTAAGACCGTTGCCGAGAGGAGAGAAAATATGCTTTGGTTTAGAGTACCAGAAAAGGTTTACTTTAAAAAGGGTTGCTTAGGTGTTGCATTAAGAGAACTAAAATATGAATTGAATAAACAAAGAGCATTTATAGTTACCGATTCCTTCTTATATAATAATGGATACACAAAGGCTGTTACTGACTTATTAGATGATATGAATATCCTGCATCACACATTCTTTGATGTAGCTCCAGACCCAACTCTTGCATGTGCAAAGCTGGGTGCAGAGGCTATGAGACAATTTAAACCAGATGTTATTATTGCAATTGGTGGCGGTTCTGCAATGGACGCAGGTAAGATCATGTGGACTATGTATGAGCACCCTGAGGTTGATTTTCAGGACCTTGCAATGAGATTTATGGATATTAGAAAAAGAGTGTATAAATTCCCTAAAATGGGTGAAAAGGCATACTTTGTTGCAGTTCCGACAACAGCTGGTACGGGTTCAGAGGTAACACCTTTTGCAGTTATCACAGATGAACTGACCGGAGTAAAATATCCTCTTGCGGACTATGAGCTAATGCCTAAGATGGCTATAG
>Ga0209430_1000885_pt1 | contig 25302 bp, 22 predicted proteins | sample BarGraIncub1133A_FD_184504 | JGI IMG/M metagenome (GOLD analysis project Ga0209430, IMG submission 184504) | Arctic peat soil microbial communities from Barrow, Alaska - Barrow Graham LP Incubations 11-33A (SPAdes) (version 2) | ecosystem: Environmental > Terrestrial > Soil > Wetlands > Peat... | reverse complement strand
GCCAGATGTAAGAAACTGTAGAAGATGTGGAAAAATATATAATTACTTAAGTGGACCACCTATCTGCCTGGACTGTAAAAATGCAGATGAAGCGGTTTTCAAAAAGGTTAAAGAATATTTGTATGAGAATCCAGGTGCAACATTAGCTCAGGTGGCTACGGATGTAGACGTAAGTGTTGAGAAAATCAGAATGTTTCTAAAAGAGGGAAGGCTTGAGATAACAGAGGGTTTAAATATAATCTTAGAATGCGAAAGATGCGGCAAATCAATTAGAACAGGTAGGTTTTGTAATGAGTGTCAAAATCAGGTTAGCAATGACATTGCAGGAACTGGAACTGCATCTAGGAAAACAGCGAAACTTGAAGAGGACACCATAGATGTAAAACGTAAGGAAATAGGACTACGATATCTAAATAAGAATTTATAGTGATGAATAAAAACATAATTATGTAATTTAAAGCGAGGGAATATTTTCCTTCGCTTAAATTTTGCTTAATAAATTCGTTAAACTGTCGATAATATGTATAGTAGATTAAATCTATCTATGCAATGAAGAAAGTGGGTGTTTTAATGAAGATTTTAGGCGATATTTATAATATTTCCAAGATTTACGATAAACAGAAGTCTGTTGGCAAGGTTGACAAGGCAAGCGCAATCACTCCTAAGAAGGATGTTGTGTCTATTTCAAGCAATGCAAAGGATTATCAAACAGTGTCAAAAGCGCTCAGAGATGTTCCCGATATCAGACAGAATAAGGTTGATGAATTCGCAGATAGTTATAGGTCTGGCGGATATGATGTAAGCGGAAAAGAAATAGTTGAGAAGCTAGGAAAAGCTATTTTAGATAAGAAGGCTTAGGTTTAATTTTTTTGGCGTTATAGGGATACATAAGTGTTCGGAGGTATACGAATGGAAGAAAGTTTAGTCAGAGCGTTAACTGAAGTTCTTAATCAAGAAAATGAGGTATACGACACGCTCTTAATAATTTCCAATAATAAAACTAATTTAATTGTTGGGGGCAAAGTTAATGAGCTCGAAAGCATAGTAAAGCTTGAACAGTCATTAGTTATGAAGATTTCTAAGCTTGAGGATGAGAGAGAAAAGATTGTTGGGAAATTGTGCAGCTTGCTTGGCAAGAAGCCTGAGGAAGTAACTATTTCTGGGCTTGCAGCGCAATTAGGGCAAAAGGAAGCAGCTAAATTAAAGGCTTGTCAGGAAAAAATAGTTAAGAATATAAAGAATTTGAAGAATACAAATGATCTTAATGCAAAGCTTATAAAAAACTCACTCGAATATATCGATTTTTCAATTAACATGATGACTAGCATTGACTCAGTGACCAATAGTTATGGTAGTTCTGGGCATGTTGGAGACACAAAAAAGAGAAACTTATTTGATGTGAAGCTCTAATATAAATATATTAGTAATTTTTTCAGGGGGACAGAGTATGACTGTGGGATTTTCGAGTTATGAAATAGCTCGTTCGGGATTATCAGTTAGTGAACGAGCCTTGGCCGTTACCGGACAAAATATTTCAAATGTTAATACAACAGGATATGTCCGTCAGCAAGCAATCATTGAAAGCAGTGCTTATATTACTGAGTATGGCAAAAACGGTAAAATGTTTCAGTATGGGTTAGGTGCAGATATTCAAGAAACCAGGCAGATTAGGCATACCTTTCTTGATAACATATATAGACGAGAAAACACCACACTTGGATATTCTGAAACTAGAGGTAAGACTTTTCAAGACGTAGAGGCTATATTAAATGACACTACGGGAGATGGTCTTCAAAATGTAATGAATCAATTTTGGGACTCGTGGCAGGAGTTGACTAAAGCCCCTGAGAGTTTAACTATGAGAGCTTTAGTTAGACAAAGCGGTCAAGCCTTGGTCTATCAATATAATCATATAGGAACGCAACTAGATAAACTCCAAGTTGACCTTAACTCTGAGATACAGGTACGTGTTGGGGAAGTTAATAATATTTCAAGTGATATAGCAAAGCTCAATTATAAAATTGCAAGCCAAGAAATAAATGGTGATACTGCCAATGACTTCAGAGACCAGAGAAATGTATTAGTGGACAGACTTTCAAAGCTTTGTGACGCTGAACCACTTGAGATGCAGGATGGTCAGATAGATGTTACACTTGGCGGATATTATTTGGTATCAAAAGGGGTTTCGAGAAATTTATATGTTGAATCAAACGCTGTAAATGGAGATTATTATTATCCAATGTTGGAAGGTACCAATATTGAAATTAATATAAAGAGTGGCATTTTGAAGGGCTTATTGGAGTCAAGAGGAGAAGTTCCAGGAATAAAAGGAAGTTATGCGAATGGAAATCCTAAAGAAAAAGTTGATATTACCTTTGCTATTGATACATCCGCAGGTACTGGAACTGGAGCAGATGAGTACCTCTCCAAGTTGAAGGCTTCAATAGGTACATATGTAGATGATTTAAAGAAAACAGGTGCCGACTTCAATATAAGATTTGTAAATATGAATAGTACTTCAAGCGTATATGGAAATAAGGTGTATACGGCTGATGATATAGATGAGTTTATAAATAATCCAGCAGATACGACGTGGTTAGATAAGTTTTTTAATAAAACTACTGATGCCGATGGTAAGCTTGGTGGACCTGCAGGTAAAGACGGGCTGCTAGGAAAACTGGAAGCTCTTCAGAGTGATGGTGACTTTAGAGCTGATGCTACAAAGCTAGCCTATATTTTTACAAATAAAAGCGTAGATGGTGATGGTGGAACGCCGATTGAATTTGCAGATGCAGTTAACTATATAAATAGATTGAACGCCATTGGTATGAAGACCTCTGTTGTTACAGAAAAGAGTTATTATTCACAGGGAACGGGCACAACGGCAACAGGGACAGCTGAAATTGGTTGGGCTGCTATAGCTGCAGGTACAGGCGGCAAAGTATTTGATATAGGTCAGGATTTAGCAACATATAGTGATTTATTAGTAAATATAAACAGTGATATGAGGAATTCTGTTAATGCCACAATGGGTGATATTCCTACTTCAAAGAATATTGTATCAGATTTGAAAATAAAAATGAACGCAATGGTAAATGCAATGGTCAAGGAAGTAAATTATCTTCAAAAAACCGGATATACGCTAGATGGAAAAGTAGGGGCAGATTTTTTTGAACCAATGGATGATATGTATCCTATGCAGATGGGGAATCTCAAACTAAGTGATGCTTTGCTAAGTGATACTGGTTTAAATAATATTACAGCGTCTGATTCCACTGATAAGGGCGGTAATTCAATAGCTAGGAAGATAGCTAATCTCAGAGATACTGATATTTTGCAAGATAGTTCAGGAGAAGTAAATATAGATGAATTTTATAAGTCTATTGTTCTTGATTTAGCTAATGGGGGTTTTGAAGCAAACAATGTTTCTGAAAACCAGTCAAAGCTCGTACAAGCAGCAGACGGACAACGAACAGCAATTTCAGGAGTATCTATGGATGAGGAAATGTCAAATATGATGAAGTTCAAGTTTGCGTATGATGCATCTGCTAGAACTCTAAACATTATAGATTCAATGATGGAAACTGTAATAAAGTCTATGGGCATGGTAGGAAGATAATTTATTATATCAAGAAACAGGTGAGAGATAATGAGACAGAGCTTTTTCGGAATTAATATAGCATTGAGTGGGCTTTACACGGCACAGCGAAATCTGGATACAATAGGTCACAACATTTCCAACGTGACAACACCTGGTTATTCTAGACAGCTATCAGTACAGAACGCATCAAGGCCACTTGCTGTATTAGATGGTACTGGAATGATTGGTACAGGTTCCGAAGTTTCAGGTGTAAATAGAGTCAGAGATGAGTATCTTGATTTTAAGTATTGGAGCGAAAACACAGCAAATGGTGAGTGGGGTAAAAAATCCGAATTGCTCTCTCAAATAGAAACTTCTTTTGGTGAGCCCTCAGACAGTGGATTTGTTACTATAACAAATGAGTTCTTCAATGCGTATCAAGAGCTGGCGAAGGACCCATCAAGTCCTGCAGTTCGAGCACTTGTTCGTGAAAAAGGTGTAACAATGGCAAAGTATTTTAATAATACTGCCACACGTTTTGAAAAGCAGCAGGAAGATATAAATGATATGGTTAGACTAAATGTTGACCAGATTAATTCGACTGCATCTCAGATTCAGCAACTAAACAAACAGATATATTCTTATGAACTTGAGGGTAACTCAGCAAATGATTTAAGGGATTCAAGAACACTACTAGTGGACAATTTATCTAAACTGATAAATATTCAGGCTACAGAGGTGTCCTATGGCAAGCTACCTAATGGTGAAGATGATATACATTTCCTTATTACTGTAAGTGGAAAACCTTTGGTTGATCATTACAACATAAGCAAGATCACTATACAACAAAGAGATGATAAACTAAATACTGAGGATGCAGGCAATCTGTATGATGCTAAATGGGAAAATGGTAATAAGCTGGATTTGACTGGTGGAGAGCTTAAGGGTCTATTAGATATCAGAGATGGTAAGGATGGTGCAGTTGGAGCTGATGGAATAACTGGGAGCCCCTTGTACAAAGGGATACCATATTATCAGAGTAAACTGAATGAATTTGTTCGTACCTTTGCAATGGCCTTTAATGAGGGGTATACAAATAGTAATGGTACATTAGTTGATGGCGTTGGACATGCGGATGGATATGGACTTGATCCAGATCTAACAGGACCAAAGACTTCATCTACTGGAATAAGATTTTTCACAATGTTTGGTGATGGTGATTTACCTGTATCCAGCAGTACTTTTATAGGGGGGGCAACGTCAACGCCTGCAACTGGAACAACGCCAGCCGACCTTAGCCAAATAAAAGCTAGATATCAAAATATTACCGCCAAGAATTTTACAGTAAGCAGTGATGTTATGAATAATACCAATACTATTTCAACCTCTGATGTTGCTGGTGAAAATGGAAATATAAATGTATTAAATAAAATATTGGAAGTACGATCAAATCAAAGCCTATTTTATGAAGGCGCTCCTGAAGATTTCATGAAATCGCTTGTAGCTGGGCTGGGTATAGACGCTCAGCAAGCCAATCGTTTCTCAAAAAGTCAGGATACTATAGTAAGTCAGATAGACAACAGAAGAATGTCAGTTTCAGGCGTTGATATAAATGAGGAAATGACAAATATGGTTAAGTATCAGCAGGCGTATAATGCAGCTGCCAAAATGATAACTACGATGGCTGAGCTATACGACACACTGATTAATAGATTGGGGGTTGGCTAGAATGAGAATAACAAATAACATGGTGATTTCCAACATGATAAAAAATCTTGGCAATAATCAGGCTCGCTTGAGCAAATATCAAGAGCAAGTTAATACCGGTAAAAAGATTTCAGTGCCATCAGATGACCCTGTTGTTGCAGCAAGAGCGTTGAAGCTGAGAACAGATGTAGCGAAGGTAGAGCAGTATCAGAAAAATATAGGTGATGCACAGTCGTGGCTAGATGCTACCGATGAGGCAATGAGTAAACTCGGTGATGTCTTACAACGGGCGAGAGAATTGACCGTGCAGGCTGCGAATGGCACAAATACACCTGAGGAAACTCAGAAAATATCTGCAGAATTAAAACAGCTTAAAATTCAGGCTATCCATCAATCAAATTCAACATATGCTGGAAGATATATTTTTTCAGGCTATAAAACAGATCAAAAGGTAATGAATGATGATGAGACAAGCGCAAACTTTGGAAAATATGCAATAGATGTGAACACTACAGGTGAAAAAATATTTTATGAGGTAGGCGTTGGAGATAGCATAAGTATTAATGTTACTGGTGGAGACTTGTTTAATTTAGGTTTAGATGCATCTAATTCTTCAAATGGTATATCTACATCGCAAATTGATAAACTTACCTATCCATATACAGTTGATGCTACCAATGATGCTATAAGTATATCTGTTGATGGTAATCCTAGTAATCCTTTAGTGGCTACAATTCCTCCAGCCGCGACCCCAGGAGGTTATACAGATGCAGCTAGTTTAGCGAAGGCAATACAAGATGCGGTCAATACACAAATAGATACAATAAATGTAGGTCTGCCGGTAGGGTCTGCACCAATGCTACCTATAGAGGTTAGTATAGATGCTGGACATATAGAATTAAGGACAACAAGTAAAACATCAACCTCCGCCATTACAATTACAAATAGTGGATTTTTTGCTTCAGTAAATGCCACAAACACAGTTGAGACTACAGGAGATGTTGGTGAGACACCATCAATGATAAAAATGTTTGATGATGTGATTGCAGGCATGGAGAAGGGCGATAGTAAAGCGATTAGTAATCAATTGGATACTTTTGACGAACAGATAGGAAACGTTTTGAGAGTCAGGGCAGATGTCGGTGCAAGGCAGAATAGAATGGTTTTAACGGAAGATCGAATGAGTAATGATTTAATTAATTTTACTGAAGCAATGAGCAATAATGAAAATGTTGATGTAGCTGAAGCGATAATGAACCTTAAAAACGAGGAAAGTGTTTTCCAAGCATCTTTAGCTGCAGGAGCAAGGATTATCCAGCAATCCTTGGTAGACTTTTTGAAATAGCTTATTTGACATAAGTCACAATTATATCTAGGGGTGCAAAAATATGATTATAGAAACAAAACATTTTGGTGAAATCGAAATAAACGAAGAGAATATTTTGAACTTTGAAGAGGGTATACCAGGTTTTGAAGATACGCACAGATTTGGAATTGTTAGTAGCGAAGACCCAGAATCGCCATTTTGTTGGATTCAGGCTATTGAAAAACCAGAGCTGGCATTTCCATTGGTGGATCCATTTGCAATCAAAAAGGATTATGATTTTGAGTTAAAGGATGAGTTTATTAATTCTTTAGGAATAGAAGGTGCTACACAAGTAGCAGTATTTGCTATTGTTGTAGTCCCCGATGACATAAAAAAGATGAGCATGAACCTAAAAGCACCTATTATTGTTAATACAGTCAATAAGAAAGCTGCACAGACAATCCTTGATTCCGATAAATACACTGTTAGACATTTCATACTAGATGAATTTCAAAAACAGGAGGTGTAGTCATGCTGGTTCTTTCAAGAAAAAAGGAGCAATCAATAATGATTGGTGACAATATTGAGCTTACCATTATTGAAATACAGGGTGATCAAGTAAGAATTGGCATCAATGCACCTAAAAATGTGTCAATATTTCGTAAGGAATTATTTCTAGAGATCCAGGAAGAGAACAAAAGGGCAGCAGGCAGTGGGAAAGTGGATCTGAATGATATATTAAAAAACAAATAATAAGCCTAATATAATACTTTTTGACAAAAAACTATATTTATTTATAGTTTTTTATTTTTGCCTCTAAAGTATTTCTAGAAAAGTACGATATATTAATCAAGTAGGAAAGTACATCAACTTTATACCGGCCGGATAAAGTAGATAACAGACCCACGTAACATTCGGGAAAGGATTCCCGAAAATAAAAAAATCATGGAGGATTTTTATTATGATAATTAATCACAATCTCATGGCAAACAACGCAATCAGGAACATCAACATCAATTCAACAAACGCTGGTAAGTCAATGCAAAAACTTTCTTCAGGTCTTAGAATTAATAATGCATCTGACGATGCAGCAGGACTTGCTATATCTGAAAAGATGAAAGGTCAGATCAGAGGGTTAGACCAAGCTTCATCTAATGCTCAAGATGGTATATCATTGATACAGACTGGTGAAGGTGCGTTAAGTGAAACTCAAAGTATTCTTCAAAGGATGAGAGAACTAGCAGTGCAATCATCTAATGACACTAATACTAATGATGATAGAACTGCTGTTCAGACAGAAATGAACCAATTGACTTCAGAAATCAACAGAATAGGAAACACAACAGAATTTAATACTCAGAAGTTGTTAAATGGCGGAGGTACAGCTGTTGGTGTCACTCCTACATTACCTGGTGTGAAGGCTGGAACAGCACTAGCAGCAAATGGAACTGTTAGTAATCCAGTAAATGTAGCTGCTGCTGCTGCTGGAACTGTTGCTGTTACTAATTCAGCTATTACAACGGGAGTTGCAGCAGTTACATTAGTTACGGCAGCTGTAGCAACTAAAACTGGTTTAGCGATGGGAGCGACTTTAATAGATTTAACAGCGGGCCAAGTAGGCGCCAAAATTGGTGGAAATGCAATTACATTTACTGCTGTTAATCTTTTAGCTAGTGCTAACAGTTATGATAGACTAACAGATGGAGCAGCCTTAGCAACGGCATTGGCAACTGATTTGAATTCAGCTACAGCAGCAGGTACTTATGCTGTAACTTTCGCGGGCGGCAAACTTACAGTTGCCACTACTGCAACTGGAGCTGCAGCTAATGTAACTTTTGCAGATTCGACAGTACCAGGATTTTTAGCAAAGTTAGGATTAGACACTACAGCAGCTACTGGTGTAACAGGTGTTACTGCTGTTACTGAAGTACAGGGTGCTGTCACTACAACAATCGCTACAAAAATGGCAGCAGGAGATACTCTTTTAATAGGTGAAAGAACAATTACTGCTTATAAAGATGCCGCAGCCTTGAAAGCTGCAAATGGCGGTAATGGGGATGCTAATGGTATAGATATAGCTACTGCTAACGATCTCACAAAGCAAGCAACAGCAATAACTGCTCTATTTGCTGCAGATACCGTTTATAATGCTACTAATCCTGGAGCTGGACAAATAACAATCACAGAAAAGGTTGGCGGAGCTGGAAATATAGCAGTAGGAGCTGAAACAAAACAAACTGCTATAGCTGGATCCACTACATTTTCACTCACTACAGCATTAACTGCAGGTGAAACAATTGATGTTGGTGGAAAAACAATTACTGCTTATAAAGATGCTGCAGCATTGGCAGCATCAGGTAACACTGATTATGGTATTGTTGAAGGTACTGTAGATGAGCAAGCCGATGCAATAAGAGTTATTGCTGCTGCCAAGCTGACAGGTATTACTGTAACACCTATTGATACTGATGCGCCAGCAGAAATAGAATTAGCTCAAACTGCTGCAGGCACAGGAGATATTACTGCACCAGAAGTTACAGGCGCACCAGGGGCAGCAGTAGCAGGTGTTTATGACTTTACTGCTACAGCAAAAGCCGCTGGAGACCAAATAACAATTGATGGTAAAGCATTAACCTTTGTAACAGGTGGAACTGCAGCTCAATCGGCTACAGAGTTAAAGAAACTTATTGCTGCTGATCCAGATTTAGCTGCTAAATATACTACTTCTGGTACAGCTGATAAAGTAACTCTTACTCAAAATGCAACTATGGAAGCTTCAACTGCTCCAGTTGTAACTACTGGAGATGCATCAAATGGATTTGCTGCAACACTTCAGATTGGTGCAAATACTTCACAGAGCTTAACTGTAAATATCTCAGATATGAGATCAGATGCATTAAACATAAGTGGAACTACTGCTGCTGATAAAGTTACAGCTAAAAACGGATCTGTTGCAAACTTTGTTAAAACTGCAAATGTAACTGATGGAACTTCTAATGAAAATACAGAATTTTCATTAGATATATCTACAAATAAAAAAGCAACTGCTGCAATTAGTGTACTTGATGATGCTATAAGTGAAGTTTCAAATCAAAGAGCTAAACTTGGTGCTTACCAGAATAGACTTGAGCACACAATAAATAACTTGGGAACTTCATCTGAGAACTTGACTTCTGCTCAAGCAAGAATAACAGATGTTGATATGGCAAAAGAAATGTCAACATACTCAAAGAACAATATTCTTTCTCAGGCTGCTCAGGCTATGCTTGCACAAGCGAACCAACAGCCACAACAGGTACTTCAGTTATTAAGATAATTGATAGCCTAATAAAAGTAATATTAAGGAGTCAGAGTGAAAACTCTGGCTCCTTTCTTTAATATTAAAGGATAAAATTTGTGTATGTGTATAGAGATCAGGAGGTAATTAATGGACATAGCAGCACTATCAATGGTAATGAGTCAAGCAAGGTTACAAGAAAATGTTGGGATTGCGGTAATGAAGATGGCTATGGATGCTGGGAAGGGAAATGCTGCTCAGATTACTGAAACAATGAAGGGAGACCCCAATCTAGGTAGTAACTTTGATGTGAGTGTATAGCTTGGATGGATGAGAAGCGATTAGAAGGAGCATCAGGGGCTGAATGAAAAGCTATTGGTGGTTTTTTGCTCATGTTGCTGTAAAAAGTAAAATGCCGACAGTGCCGACATTTTAGGTTGATCTCAGTCAATTAAGTTCGGCGGGAAATATATCTAGACAGGATAGTTTGTGTTTCAAAAGCGGATTTAAACACATTTTATTTTTTTTACTGTATAGTATATGTTTTGGGTAGGGCTTAAGATATTGATACGACTGAGACAGAGTCACTACACCAGAAATTGACATGGTAATAAATGTCTGTTGAAATTAAAGGATAAATGGTACAATTTTAAACGTGAATACAAAAGATAATATACTTAAAAGAATATTTTTCGGAATTCATTAATTAATTCATCACCTTGGGTCTGGAGCTATCAAATCCATCTATAACATACCCTATAAATAACCACAATATTTACGAAAAGAGCCTTAATTATAAAAAAATATTTGACATGCGTATTCTGGAGGAGTACAATTTTATAAAATCGTAATTTGTTAAATCACAATTTTATGGATTGAGAGTGGCTTATGTTTATTGGAAGAAAAGATGAACTTAAATTTTTAAAGTCTAGATATGAAAAAAGCAATGGACAATTAGTAGTAATGTATGGAAGAAGGCGTATCGGTAAAACTGAGCTGTTACGAGAGTTTTGCAAAGACATACCTCATGTTTTTTATGCATGCAAAGAATGTACAGATATTGAGCAGTTGAATTCGTTTTCAGTTAGAATGCTAAAGAACGCACAAATGTCAAAATACATTAAAAACTTTAATGACTGGGAACAAGCTTTTAAATTTCTTACTGAATTGCCACAACAAGGGAAAAAGCTTCTTGTAATTGATGAGTTCCCATATATGGTTCATTCTAATAGTTCTATTCCATCTGTAATACAAAATTTGTGGGATGAATTACTCAGTCGTGAAGATGTAATGATTATATTGTGTGGTTCAGCTATGGGCTTTATTGAAAAAGAGATTTTGGCTGAAAAAAACCCTATGTATGGTAGAGCAACGGGTATTCTTAAAATGAATGAAATGGGTTTTGGAGATGCTCTCAAATTTTTCCCCGATTTCAATATAAAAGATAAAATATTGGCATATTCAATTTTAGGAGGCATTCCTCATTACTTAAAACAATTTGATGGTAATATCGGTATTGAAGAAAATATAAAAAATAATATTTTGACCCGAGGCAGTGTTCTATACAATGAAGTTGAATTTTTAATGAGACAGGAATTACGAGAAACAAGCATTTATAATACTTTGATTACAACTATTGCAATGGGAAATACAAAACTTAATGATATTTATCAGAAAACTCAAATCGATAGAGCAAAAATTAGTGTTTATATTAAAAACTTGATTGATCTGAACATATTAAACCGTGAGTTTCCTGTATCGGAAGGTATTAAATCAACAGTTAATGTTCAGCGTGGGTTATATAGTATTGCAGATAACTTTTTCAGCTTTTGGTATAGATTTGTATTTCCTAATTTATCTGAGCTTGAAGCCGGTGATGTAGATGGTGTATTTGAATATTCTGTAAAACCGTATATAGATAGCTACACTTCCAAAGCATTTGAAAATGTTTGCATTCAGTTTTTGAGGAAAAAGAATACTCAGGGTTCATTACCTATTAGGTTTAAAAAAATTGGACGATGGTGGGAGAAAGATTGTGAAATTGATATATTTGCGTTTGGCGAAAAAGAAGAAAATATTGTTGGGGAATGCAAATGGCAAAATACTAAAGTGGGAATTAAGGATCTGGAACACCTGAAAAGTAAAATTGAAAAGGTGAAAATATCTAAGGCTTATTATTACATGTTTTCAAAATCGGGATTTACCAATGAACTTATTAAACTTTCTGAAAAAGATGAATACGTAGCTTTAATAGGGTTAGATGAAATTGAGGAAGCGTTTTAAGTTAATGTTAACTACTCTATATTATTATAGAATAGTAATCTCTTAAGATATTAATGAAGAAACCTGAAATCATATCAAGTTGAAATTAATAACTAGGTCATGACCTTTATCACTGCTAGTCTCTTTCCAAACATATCTCAAACAATACTCTTTTAATACTTTTTCACGTATGCTATACTCCCAAACTTATCAATAATTATTGGAGCACGTGGATTTGCTAAAAAGCTTTTTAACAACGCTAAAAAACAAAATGTAAAAAACAAAATGTAAAATACAAAAAATAAAATAATAAGGATATGAAAGGCGGTATCGTTAAGATTCCACTCGTTTTATTTAAACTTTAAAAGATGAGTCTATGTTTAGAAGAGCAGGTTTATGTTTTAACTGCTATTGCATTTACTGGTGCTGTCTACTTCTATTACTTCTTCCTATTTATTGCAAAAAATGCTAAACACTTTCTAATAATTTTCCGATAATACTAGTAGAAGAATTTTTGTGGAGGTGCCGGCATGAGTACAAATATTAGTGTGGATAACAGCAGCAAAGAATATGCTGTCAATTCAGTAAAAAAAAGTGGCTCGACTGAGACAGCTAAAACATTTCAATCAGATACTAGAAGTATTTCTCAGCTAAATGATTACGATATGAATGTCATGCCAGTATCAGAGCGGATTGTCATAGAAGCTATTCAAAAGGCTAATAAAGCAATTTCTGGTGGGGATAAGAGATTTGAATTTTCGATTCACGAAAAGACTAATGAAATAGTAGTAAAGATTTTCGATTCCAATACAAATGAACTTATTAGCGAAATTCCAAATGAGAAAATTTTAGATATGGTAGCAAATTTTTGTGAAATGTCAGGGATATTTGTTGATGAAAAGAGGTAATATATATGCCAAGTAGTGTAACTAGTACTTCAAGTAGCAGTTCAAACAGAATAACGGGTATGGTGTCAGGTATGGATACCGATACCTTAGTAAAGCAAATGATGGCTTCTGATACAGCGAAGATAGATAAGGTTAAAGCAAATAAACAGGTTGACACCTGGAAGACTGAAGCGTACAGAGAGGTTACATCTTCACTTAAAACCTTTTATAGTACGTATTTTGATACGCTTTCGTCAACTAATTTAAAATCTGCTAATTCATTTGCAAGCTTTTCAACTTCCTATGGGAGTACAACTTCAGAAAACTATGTCACTGTAAAAGCAAATGCAGACTCACAAGCAGGCACATATTCTATTACAAAGCTTGTGGCTGCGACTGTAGCAACAATTACTGGTAGAAATGTAAGTAAAGCTATTGAGGGTGGAACGATAGATCAGGCATCACTTGGAAGTAATATTACGAGTGCAAATAATACACTTTCAATCACTTTAAATGGTGCGACTAAGGAAATTACTTTTGATACGGATGGGGCTATTACCACTGTTGGTGGAATTAGAGCGGCGTTGCAGGTTAAGATCAATGAGGCTTTTGGAGCAGATAAGATATCAGTTGATTTAAATTCAACTTCGGATGGTCTTATATTTTCTGCAAAGAGAGATACTGATACCTTCAACATTAACTCTGAGGGTACAGCGAATTCTGTACTTGGATTAACTGATTCAAATCTGTCCAACAAGGTAGATTTGACTTTAAGTTTATCAAAACTGAGCAAAGCAATAGGTGTAACTTTTACAGAAAATGCATCAGATAATGATATTGTATTTACAGTTAATGGGGAAAGCTTTACTTTCAATTCGTCCGAAACATCTATCCAAGATATTATGGACACGGTAAATTCAAGCACAGAAGCAAATGTTACGATGAAGTATAATACTAAAACAAATAGCTTCACTATTAGTTCTAATAATACAGGTGTAACTGAAAAACTAGTGATTGCTGATACAACAGGAAATTTCATGGGAACAATTGGCATAAATTCTACTGCAAATGGAACAGATGCAAGCGTAACATTAAGTGACGGTACAGAGATTGTCAGACCCACGAATTCATTTACCTATGATGGTCTAACCTATAATATCAAAAAGGATTTCGTATCAGATACAGATAGTGCTACTAGTACACCGGATCCTATAGAGGTAACTGTTGGAACTGATACTACAAAGACTTATGACTTCATAAAAGGCTTTGTAGATAAGTACAATGAAATAATTAGTAAAATCAATGAACAACTGACTGAGAAAAAGTACAATGAGTATACTCCATTGACTGATGCTCAGAAAACGGATATGACTGATGATCAGATAACAAAATGGGAAGAAAAGGCAAAGTCTGGTTTATTGAAAAATGATAGTATCTTATCTGGTATTGTTTCAAAACTAAGAAGTACTTTATATGATACGGTTGAGGGAGCAGGTATATCCCTTTCATCCATAGGAATATCAACAACTTCAGATTATTCATCAAGAGGGAAACTTTCTATTGATGAGACAAAACTCAAAGAGGCGCTTACAACTAAATCAGACCAAATTACAAAGCTATTTACAGGTTCGTCAGATAAATCTTACTTTGAAGCATTAGACAGTTCCACAATCAGAAGTGAAAGGTATTCAGAATCAGGAATTGCACAGCGATTTTCTGATATTATACAGGATGCCATAAGGACTACTACAGATAGTAATGGCAATAAGGGTTCATTGTTGGCAAAGGCAGGTATTGTTGGCGATCGTTCTGAATACACAAATACATTGTATAAGGAAATGATAAACTTCGACAAAACAATATATGAGATGAATGATAGGCTATCTGATAGGGAAAGTGCCGCATATGCCAAGTTTACAGCGATGGAAATGGCACTCAATAAGTTGACTTCTCAACAAAGCTATTTATCTCAAATGATGGGTAGTAGTTCATGATAAGGGGTTAATTATTTGAAGATGAATTTAAGATATATTATGATAAATAAAGGGGAATACTAATGTTGGCAAATAATGCATTCAATCAGTACAAAGAGAATTCAATTAAAACAGCAGCTCCTGAGGAACTAACCTTAATGCTGTTTAATGGGTTGGTGAAATTCCTTATGCAGGCGCAGACTGCAATCGACGCAATGAATATAGAAAAGTCAAATGTTAGTATTATTAGAGCTCAGGCAATAGTAAAGGAATTTCAAATAACTTTAAATATGGATTATGAAGTATCTGGTTATTTGGATAGTATGTATGATTACATGTATAGAAGACTTATTGAAGCAAATATTAAAAAGGATAAAAGTATAGTGGGGGAAGTGCTTGGCTATGCTAAGGAGTTCAGGGATACCTGGGCACAGGCAATGAAGCTTGCAAAGCATCCTATTCCAATTCCAGCAGCTGTAGGTATTGCGAAATAGACCTTTCAAGGGTTGCGGGATGTATTAATAAACTTGAAATAGGTTGTGTGAAGGGAGAGCAAATGACACCAGAACAATATATACAAAAGCTTATTGAGTTATCTAAGAAAAAGCTAGATGGCATAAATGAGATATTAAATTTGACAAAACAACAGTCTATAATCATTAGCGAAGATAGTGCAAATGAGCTTGATGGATTAATTGAGTTGAAGCAATTCCAAATGGATATGATTGATGAGCTTGATAAATCATTTGAGGTATATTATGCAAGATTGAAATCCATATTGGGAGTTCAAAGTATTGAAGAAATAAAAATGAAACAGCTTCAAGGAGCAGCAGAGCTAAAGCAAATCATAACTACAATATTTGATAAAACTAAACAGATTCAGAGTCTCGAAATTGAAAATAAAAATAATGTTCAAGCGATAGTTAACAAGTTAGCAAGTGACATTAAACGGATAAGACAGTCGAAGATGGCTAATAATGGTTATAATGTAGCTGCTAAGCAGCCACGACCATCATATTTTTTTGATAAGAAGAAGTAACATATTTACAAATCGCATGGTTACAATATAATATTAGTGTGCCATGTGGTAAGATATAAGAAATTAACTACGAAGGAAGAGCATTATGAAACAGGAAGAAATTAGAGAGATTATAGATAATGGATCGTTGCATTTTGATATTTCCCCAGTAGGAAACACAACAATCAAAGATTTGAATTTTGATGTAATTCGAGAGTATTTTCTAAAGTACAATTCTTTTGATATTTTTGAAGAGGGTAAGGAAGCCACTGAAAGAATTCTTGTAAATGCCGATATAATGACTGAAGCCGATGGTAAAGTTCTTTGTACTGCTGGTGGTTTATTAATTTTTGGAAGTAATCCTGAAAAAAGACTTCCTCAGAATGGGATTAGTTTTGCACATTTCAGAGGGGTTGAAATTACAGATGAACTAATAGATAAAAAGGTTATTATAGGTAGAATTCAGGACATAGCAGATCAAATGCTACTAGCTTTTAGAAACAATATGAAAGTACCATCTGTTATTACTGGCTTAAAACGTGAAGAAAAAGAAGAATATCCAATGCTTGTACTGAGGGAAGCGATAGTTAATTCTTTGGTACATCGTAATTATAGTATTAGAGGTTCTAAGATAAGAATATTTATGTTTGATAACAGGATAGAATTCCATAGCCCTGGAAGGCTTCCAAATACAGTTACTATAGATAAAATGAAAATAGGAGTTTCATATGCAAGAAATCCATTTCTTGTAAAGTACATGGAGAATTTAAGATATATTGACCAGCTTGGTAGAGGAATACCTATGATAATAAAATCTATGAAGGAAGCTGAAGCAAAGGAACCACTTTTGCAAGAGTTGGGTGAAGAGTTTATTTTGATTATATATAAAGAGTAGTTCTTCAAACTAGCTAACAGAATGAGACTTTTTATTTCTTTTCCACCTTTTTCACATCAGCAACACATTCATTAACAAATTCCATAACTTTATCTATATATTTGCTGGGTGACTCTAAGAAGCTCTGACCATACTCTTTTGCTCCAGAATTCCAATAATGAGCAGCTACGGGATTTTTCCTGGAATACAGTTCATATAGGAGATTTGTATTATTAGAAGCACTTAGATCTTGCTGATCACCGTCAATCAACAGTACAGGTGTTGGAATTATTGAAGGTATTTGAGGAATTATATCCATTTCATTAGTAACTTTAGAGAGCTTTTTAACAATAAAATCTATTGTATACTTAAATGGAATAACAGGAATCCATTTGTTTGAATCAATTGTATATTTGAGATAATTGTTGACTGTAGAATAAGGACTGTCACCAACTACGCCAATAATGCTATCTCTATATGGAGTTTTAGAAACAGCCGAAAGACAGGACGCAGCGCCGGTTGAAAACCCCATAAGCACTATGTTTTCAGTTTCTTGCTGCTTTAAATATTTTATCGCACTCAAAACATCTGTAGTCTCATTTCGTCCAAAGGTTGCATTTGATCCTGCTGAATTTCCTGATCCCCTTAAATCAAAGGTCATTACACTCAGACCTTCATTGTTGAACCTTGTTATTAATTTGAAAGTTTCCTCATCAAACTGCAATCTATTCTTGCCATAGCCGTGAACCAACAGAACTGTGTTCTTTGAGCCATTTGCATCAAAAAACCAACCATTAATATTTTCCTTTGATTCGCTACAATAGAAGCTGATATTTTTATAATCAGGGGCTATATTTGATGATATTTGTGGTGTGGTTATTTTGGCGGGGTGAGTTATGTCCCAAGCTAAAGCAAAAGAAACTATACCTATTGCTACAAAAAGCAGTATTATTATATATATGGCTGCAAAAAATAAATTTTTAGGTAAAACGCTTTTACGCTGTGCAAAAGCAACTGTATTAAGCCTCATAATTACTATCCTCCATTGAAATACGCAATATTTGTTTTTTTCTCAAAATGCTATAATGTGCGGATGATGAGAATAAAAGTATATTAAAATATTGCTATTGACTATTATATGCACTAGCTTTATTATATTTTTATTTGGGGGGAATGTAAATAGGGGAACAATGGGGCAAGTGTGCTAATAATGGGGATTTGTGGCATCAAAATCAGAACGTGTACCAATGTAAAGCTACCTCATGTTATCGCGTTGTTGGATAGTATTATATTACATTTTGTGGCCGCCATAGGCTCAGGAGGTTGACGTTGAAGAGTGAGATTTGTAACCAGTGCCCAAGGCACTGTGGTGTTAGCAGGAATAATAAAGTAGGCTATTGTGGTGTACCAGAGCAGCCAAAGGTGGCAAAGGCATGTCTGCACATGTGGGAGGAGCCTTGTATTAGTGGCACAAGGGGCTCTGGAGCAGTGTTCTTTTCGGGCTGCAATCTTAAATGTATTTTTTGCCAAAATTATGATATTAGCCAAAATAATTATGGTAAAGTTATATCGATTGATAGGCTCCAAGAGATATTTGTTGAGTTAATAAATGAAGGCGCACATAACATTAATCTGGTGAATCCATCACACTATACTGTAGCTATAAGGCAAGCTTTGCTTGCATTGAAGCAGCAAGGCCAATTGACTGTGCCCGTTGTATATAATTCAAATGGCTATGAAACAATAGCTGCATTAAAAAAAATGGAGGGCCTCATAGAGGTATACCTTCCAGATCTCAAGTATTTTTCGGAGAAAACTTCGTTCAAGTATTCCAAAGCACAGGATTATCCAGAGGTGAGCAAGAAGGCTATCCTAGAAATGTACAATCAAGTGGGAAGCCCTGTACTAGATGCGACAGGAATTATTCAGCGCGGCCTTATTATTAGGCATCTAATTCTTCCAGGGCATATTAAAGAAAGCATAAATGTGCTGAATTGGATAAGTGAAAATCTACCAAAGAGTGTATACGTCTCTCTGATGAGTCAGTATACACCGTACTATGATGCCGATAAATTCCCTGAAATAAACAGACCTATAACTAGGAATGAATATGAAAAAGTAGTCAATCATTTATATAAATTGGGACTAGAACAAGGGTACATCCAGGAGCGACTGTCTGCCGATATTAAATATATACCAGATTTTAACTTAAAGGGGGTTTAAATAAATTAAAACATTGTGAAAATAACTGTTGCATTTTGTAAGGTTTTGAATTATAATTTACATTACTAGAAATAATTTACATTTAGTTCTAGGATTTCTCTTTAACCCATTCTTTTAGACAATCTTTTAAATTTCTAGGCTGTAAAGTTATGTAATTATCAAAAATCACAATTGTATTTTCTAGTCTTTACTTTTCGCAATTTTTCTACCTTTCATTTAAGACGCTTGGAGGAACAAGTACATGCAAGATAATTCTTTTTATTCAAAATACAAATACATAAGGTCACTAGGTCATGGAGGATGTGGGGAGGTTTTCCTTGCAGAAAGCATTACTTTGGGCAATTTGTGGGCTGTCAAAGAAATTGTCAAAGGCTTAAAAACATCTATCAGTGGATATATTGAGCCAGAGATTTTAAAGCGCCTCAATCATCCAGCATTACCAAGAATATGTGATGTATATGAGGATGAAACTAAGATTTATATTGTTGAGGATTATTTAGAAGGCATATGCCTAAAGCAGGAGCTTGACATTAAAGGCAAATTTGATGAGCAAACTGTAATTGATTGGGCAATTCAGTTGTGCAGTGTTCTGGAATATTTGCATTACCAAAAACCAAACCCTATTATCTATGGTGATATGAAGCCTCATAATATAATTTTGACAAAAGAAGGTTTTGTGAAGTTGATTGATTTTGGGGTATCCTCGATAGTTAGGCAAGCAGATGATGAAGCTACAAGTGCTTCTGGTAAAGACTTTACTAATGACACTGCCTTCATAGGGACTAAGGGGTACGCAGCACCGGAGCAATTTATTGGCAATGGTATTAGCCGAGCAAGTGATATATATTCATTAGGAATAACCTTAATTCAGCTAATCACTGGAATAGACCCACTAACCTCAATAGCAAGGTTTCAAAACGAAAAATATGCTGAATATTTATCACCAGGGCTCTTTGAGATACTTCGAAAGTGCGTCCATCCTAATTCGGAGCTCAGGTACCAGACGGCCGGAATTTTAATGAAAGAATTACGTCAATATAGTTTACATAATGGCAGTGGTAATGAAGATAATATAGAAAACCTTCGAAAGCCATTGAAATTCACCAAGATTATAGCAATTACCGGGGCCAGAGGAACAGGGGTATCAACAATGACAGCTGCAATGGCTGAGCATATGGCGAGGGGACCTACTTCTGTATGTATAGTTGATTTGAGTATATCAAGCAGTCTTCAAAAAAGCCTATCAAATAAAAAAGAAAACTCTGATTTTACAAAACCTAACAAAATAAATTCTAATTGGTACTATATCAATCTGAATAATTTGAAAGAAAAAATCCAATCTGATGATCTACCACTTCATAAGCAGCTCGGACAGTTACAAGACAGTTTTTCCTATATATTTATTGATATCGACATAACATTAGTAAAATATATCGAACAATATTTGAATCATATTTTTATAGTTTCTGATATGAATCCCTTTAATAGCGCAGACATTGGACAACGGCTAAAAGTAGAAGGGATGGTAGAAAAATGTATATCGAGGACATCCTTTATTATAAATAAATTCTATAAGGGAGAGCTAAGCTCTCGAAACATTTTGCAAAGTATATTTTTAAATGGAGATGTACAGCAGCTTCAAGACTTGATTGTCTATTCGAAAACTTTTGATGTTCCATATGACCCAAAGGTATATCTTAAATGGGTATATAGTTTTTTTGGAGAAGCCTTGAGATTCAAAAATCTCTTTGAAGACAATTTCGAGCAAGCAATTTCTAATATACTTTCAAATACAATTTCCATTCAGAAGAGCAAACGCTCTCATTTCTCATTCTCACAGTTAATAAAAAATAAAGCAGGAGGTATTGGCCAGTGGGCAAAAGACTAGTTATTAAAACAGTACTGATTTGCTTTGGGATATTTTTAATCTTGAATTCCATGATATTTGCATACATTTTCAAAAAATATCCTTTAGACCTTGAAGGGCGTGTTTCAGTTGTGATTGCTGCCGTAGACATAGACGAGGGAGCAATAATTGAAGAAAAGCAGCTAAAGACAAAAGAAATACAACAGTCTGCTTCAAACAATTCATTAGCAACAAACATAGGCCAAGTGATAGGCAAGAAAGTTACGACAAAAATACAAAGAAGTGATTATGTAAGAACTGATGCTCTAATTGCTAAGAAGGACTGGTACCTAAATGATGAACGGATAATTATTTTGCCTATGAGCATTGAGGATAGACTGGCAAACTTAATTCAAAAAGGATCCTATATTGATATCCTACTTAAGAAAGAGGCAAGTGAGATAGTTGAAACAATTCTTTATAAGGTAAGAGTAGAGGACGTCTTGGATGAAACAGGAACATCCCTAGACTCGAAATCTGGAACCAATTCCAAGACTACTTACATGGAGCTTGTCCTAGATAAAAATCAAAGGCAAAACATTTATACTGCAACAATGGCAGGCAAGTTTATTTATGAGCTTTACTGCGATGAAACACAAAAACCAGATAATTAAGGAGGTCTGTATGGGGAAAATAATTGCTGTATGGTCAGATATAAAACAATCGGGGAAGTCAATGGTAACATATTTGTTGGCAAATCAAATGAAGGAAATGGCTCAGAAGAATTTTAAAATATTGGTCTGTTGTTTGAACTTAAAGTACAGTGCGCTTTATAAGTTGTATGGGGTAGATGTTTCTTCTACTGGGATTGAGGATTTAGTTAATTATAAATTCTTTGAAACGAGCAAGTCGGAGGTACTCACGAGCATAGTTCCAAAGAGTGAGGGAGTCTATTTCCTAGGAAGCTACCGAACTACAAATCCATTTGTACAGAAGAATATTGAAAGTTTCAGCAAAGTATTGGAGGAGCTGCAGAGAAGCTTCGATCTTGTCATTTTTGACACTGTTTCTGGGAAGGAAAATATTCTAACAAATTTAGTGCTGCAAAAGGCACATATTGTTTTAAAGCTTTTTGTTCAGGATAACGAAAGCATGAAGGAACTGAATAACGTGGAGGAGCAGCAGACGCCTTATAATCAAGAGATAATACATATGGTGTCTAAATACAGAAACATTTATCCTAGGCTTAGTGATATTAAACGCAGATATGCATTAAAGAAGGTATATACGATGGACTACTGCGAGACGCTTCAGGAAATGAAAAATAGAGATAGTCTGCACTTATATCTTCAGCGGGAGACAAGCTGTAATAATTCTGTACGATGCGTTTCAGAACATATATTTGAGACATTGGGGTTAATGCCTCAAGAAAGTACTGTAAAAGAAAAACCTGGTCGGTACATGCGGAGCTTAATAGAGGCTCTTCAAAGACTGTAGTAGGCAAAGACGGAGGAAAAACTATATGAAGACAATTCAGAAGCTATGTTTGAAAGAGCTAATGGTTTATATTGAGGAAGAGCTAAGGATGAATGGGTTAAGCGGAATAAAGGATATTCATGAGGACAAGGCAAGCTATATGGAGGAGGCAAGGCAGAAGCAAAAGCTACTGGCTATTGACGGGAGTTTGCAGGCAAGAGAGTTTATGCAAAATAGTATCTATTTTCTCTTGATTGAAAAAACAGGTATTATTAATGCCGATAACATTGATGCGTTGCTAAAGGAATACCACATAGACTACTACGAAAATATATACACCGGCGGGGACAAAGAATGCTCAATTAAGCCCATTGACAATGAAATAATGATTCACTTAAGTAAATACTCAATTAGCCAGCAAGATGAGTACGATGTAAAACTCCAAAAATTGACACAGATAATATATCAAGAGGTCTATGGCTACGGAATACTGGATGAATTAATATTTGATTCACGCTTAAATGAAGTGGCCTGCACCAGGAGCGATTATATATGGATTCAGTATAACGGGATAAAAAGGCATATACCAAATATCAAATTTATATTTAAAAATGAGGAAAGCTACAGAAAAATAATTGAAAATAGGCTTACCTCCACAGCTAGGGAAGAAATGAATGCAGGAACACCGCTTGTTAACGCTATTTTAAATAATGGGGCAAGAGTAACGGCCCTAAGACCGCCATTGTCAAAATATTATGTAGTAAACGTAAGGCTATTTGCATCAAAAGCACAATTGGTGAAATATCGCAGCAGATTTGTTGAAGATAGGATATCTAGGATTATAGAGCTTCTTGCCAGCAAGGGAAGAAGAAATGTTGCGATAATAGGAGAGCAAGGCTCAGGAAAGACTACAGCTGCGGATGAGCTCATTATTAAGCAGCTTGACTCTGATATTAGTATAGGCCTAGCTGAAAACATCCATGAACTAAATGTTTCATCGAATTATCCTCAAAAGAATATTGTGGAATTGCAGTATACAAAAGAATTCAAGCCGTCGGATATTACAGAGATATTTTTCAGATTGAATCGCGACATAGTAATATATGGTGAAGTCCGAAACTCCTATGAAGCCTTTGAAATGATAAAGGCAATGCTTCGGCAGGCTCGGGGAAGCTTATTTACCTTTCACTCCTCCAGCACTCGAAGAATGATACATGATCTAAGACAGCTTTTGATGCAGACTGGATACTACACTGATTTCAGAGAAGCACAGTTTGATGTGGCTGATGCGGTGGATTTGGTAGTACATATAAAGCTTGATAGAGAAACCGGTCAACGTTATGTGTATAAGGTTTCAGAAGTCTTGGCCGAGGAAGGTAGCATGTCTTTTCAGATAAATGATCTTTTCGTTTTCAATAAGGAGAGCGGCAAGTATTGGGCTAATAAAAATGGATTATCAAAGGAACAGATAATGTCTTGCATGGAATATGAGATGACACACCTAGATGTAGAAGAGCTCCAGAAACTGTTTTTGTAGACTGCGTTTGTGAGGAAGAATCTAATGTTTGTCGGAGGAAATGGAGCTATGCAAAATATAATCCCAAGTATATTGCTGGACCAGATAATAGTGTTCTTATTTCAAGTAGAAAACAGCATTTCAAAAAACAAAGTATTTCTGACAATGATTTTAATGGGTGTATTTCTTATTTTAATCGGTATGTACGTCTCAATATATAAAAAGGTCTTCTTAGAAAACAGAAAAAAGATAAAGTTGATAAATAATATCAAGTATTTGAGATACATAGAGGTTATAACAAATAGGTTTCCTTTCAAAATACTATCTCACAAGCTGGACAGCTCCATAGTTTATTTCATGTTGGATAGTACTGTGCAGCGAAGCGTCGTTGCGATATTCACGATACTGCTGCCCACTGTGGGTATTTTGTTGTATAGTGCATTACAAATAGTGTTGAATTTATGGTATACAAGGTTTATTACTCTTGTTTTATGCTTAATGGTGCCATACTACATATTTACATTAGCAGTGGATTATATGAAGTACAGCTTGCGTCTAAAAATTCCACTGCTTATTGATAGCTTTCGAAGCTCTTTTATCACACATTATAGGATCAAGCCTGCATTACAAGAATGCTGTAAAAATACTGATAAATCACTGGGGCGGATAATGCACAGAGTGTCAGACAGCGGGGATTTAAATGAAAGCCTATGTGCTATCCGAGATAGAATTAATGATACGTGGTTCAATATATTTGTCTTACTTCTTGTGAATTACCGAGAAAATGGGGGAGAACTTATTTCACAGCTCTATAAGTTAAATAGAAGTATTACTAGATATAATAATATCGAAAAAAAGAAGAATAAGAGGCTGATATGGTATGAGATCTTTACTATTTCTGCAAGTATTTTCAGCCTGCCTGTAATTTTGTTAATCAATAAAATGGTACTAGGAATTAATGTAGGGTTATATTACGATGCAACTGCATCATTTGCAAAAATAGTTGTATATTCGTTGCTAGCGCTATTAATTGTGAGGGTATTGAGAAGAATGTAGGGGGCAGAGCAATATGGTGAGAATCTTGGTAGTTTTGTTGACGGTTATTGGAGCGTTCACACTAATATGTGGATTAAGTCTTAAGCCATTGAAAGTCACTACAGGTTCTGGCAAGCGAGAATCAAAAAATGGGAAAACCGAATTAGGCATATTGGAGAGCATCACATCTAGAAGAATAATCCAAAAGCCACTTGATTTTCTGTCAAAGGATAAAGAGCTTTGGACAAATAAGCTTGCATCAAGGATATTAGAGCTTAGTGAGGTCGGAATCAGCTTGCAGCAGATGTATTTATTGAAAATT
>Ga0209430_1000884_pt1 | contig 25304 bp, 25 predicted proteins | sample BarGraIncub1133A_FD_184504 | JGI IMG/M metagenome (GOLD analysis project Ga0209430, IMG submission 184504) | Arctic peat soil microbial communities from Barrow, Alaska - Barrow Graham LP Incubations 11-33A (SPAdes) (version 2) | ecosystem: Environmental > Terrestrial > Soil > Wetlands > Peat... | reverse complement strand
CTGTCCATAGTTGGCCATAGCCGAATTTGGCCCCGGTTTGAGTATAAGTGGCGATTCCTGACGGGTCATCATCAGCCGCTCCGGTAACCACCCCTGGCCCGAAAACCTTAAAAAATTTCTTTATTTTTAAAATGGTTTCTTTCATAACGAACTTAGTAATCCTCCTTGTTTTAAGAAAAATATTTTTCAGTTTATTCAGTGCCAATATGTTACAATTTTATTGGCAAACCTTAAGCGATCTTTTCAGAATCACTGTAAGTCTTCTTAGCCAATCAAGCAATAAAGTGTACCAGTGAAAACCATTGATTATTGTCGGTATAAACTGTATTAATTTTCAAACCTGTAGTGCTTGCAAAATCAAAAATATGCCAGTGAGTATATTTGTGTGAGTTCTCAGTGTGTATGGTTTCTCCTTTTTTTATCAGGATATTATTCGGCAAATACATGCAACTGATTTCTAAATTCTTAAGTGCTCTCAGGTGCATTTCTATTCTGTCTTTTGCTTGGTTATAAAAGGCTACATGTTCAAACCAGTCGGGGCTAAATGCAGTTTTAATGTATTGGTTTACTGAACTCAGAATGTTTTTATTGAATGCTGCTGTAACTCCCTGATTGTCGTTATACGCATTTTCTAAAACTTTTATATCCTTTACCATATCAAGCCCAATCAATAATTGGTCTCCAGGTTTCATGACGGCTTTTAGATCCAATAAAAATTGAACTGATTGCTTACGGGTTAGGTTTCCCAACGTGCTACCAAAAAAACAAAATAATCGTTTCGTTTCCTTCGGTATAACATTGAGATGTTTAAGGAAATCGGCAATCAGGCCATGCACTGTAATGTCCGGGAATCTTTCGACCAGTATTCTTGCTGATTTCGAAATGGCAGCATGACTAACATCAACCGGAATGTAACGCACAGTTGCCATATTTTCAAAAGGTATAGCATCGAGAAGTATTGATATTTTTGAACAATCGCCACTTCCCAGTTCAACGATATCAATGTTTCTAAAAGTTTTAGAGATTTGTGGTGCAATTTCCTTTAACAGAGCTTTTTCGGTGCGTGTAGGATAATATTCCGGTAAATTGGTTATATCTTCGAAGAGTTTAGATCCATTTGCATCATAAAAAAATTTACTTGGTATGTACTTTTGTTGAGCAGAAAGGCCTTCAATTATCTCGGATACTACTACTTCTTCTTGCTCTGTACTACATAAATAATTCCTGATAGCAATTTGCTTTCTGATAATGGCAGATGATTCAGTATTATTCATTTTAATTCATTTTTAAGTTAATACTATTTCTACTACTATGAAACGAGATAACCTACCGGAATTCCTGTTTCTATAGGATTATTCGGGTCGCTGCTCCATTCAAACCAGCCACCATCATATACTGAAACGCGTGGCCAACCCATTAACCATGCATTGTAGAATGCTTCGCTGCCACGCCATCCTGTTCCGCAATAAAATGCATTGTGCTTTTCGCGTGAAAGGCCTGATGATATCAGATTTTCTTCAATCTCATGATATTCACGCGTTGTATGGTCGAGGTTGCAGTAATTTTCCATGTGGTAGGCATCACTGCCACAGTCACTGAATATTGCACCGGGAATTCTGCCCTTTCTTTCGATATAATTGTACCCGCTCACTTCACCTATGTATTCCCTCCAGCTTCGTACACATACCAGGTTTCCATCATCTGACTTCAACAATACCCTGGCTTCCAACAAGTCAACAGCAAGACCAGGATTTGCAGGGATTTGAATTCCGAAATCAGACGCTATATTTTTGGGCATATCTTCAGTGCTTATTTCGTATCCGGCATCCAGCCATGACTGAAAACCGCCATTTAGTACCCTAACATCTTTAACCCCTGCATACATCATAATGAAAGCACAACGTATTGCACCAATATGCCCGGCAGCGCTGCCCGGAAAAGGATCTGCGTTATTCGGGAACAGGAATTTACCGTATAGAATAACTGTTGTATCTGAAGTGATGCCATGCTTTTCAAGTGCTTCCTTCAACTCTTCCGGTGAACGCCGGTTCCATGTATCAGGCGATTCGAGTGCGAGTGTATCCATGTCAATAGCTCCGGGAATATGTCCGCCCAAGTAGGCATCACGGTTTCGGTAATGAGCATGGCATATCACAACCTTAGAATTGTTATAATGGGGTGGCATGCCTCCTGAAACTAAAATTTGAACCCACTGCGGATAAACCAATTGTGTAAATCTTTCCAGTCGTTGCATTGGCATTCCAATGGTTGAAGACCACTCTGCAATAAATTGATTATAAATGCTTATATCGCTATACCCTGCATGCAAAAAGGCTTTTGCCGCCTTCTCTGATTCTGCTGAAGAATATCCATAAATGACTATTTTATGTTGGGGTAATATTTTTTTTGACCGGACAATTTCTATCCAGTCGATATATTCTATCCATTTTGCCGGTAGGCTTTTTGCGCCTTTGATATGTCCGCAACGGGATTCATTTTGCATACACCAGCCGTTATAAGCTTCTATAGGCCGGATATCAATGATTTTAGTTTCAGGCTTATCCAGAAGACTAATTAGCTCGTCAGTCGAAATTTCTTTTATCGTATTATTCATAAATAGTAATGCTTTTCTTTAGTAAGCAAATGCCAATAAAGCAACATCAGGATCAATCGGCTCGAATGAATTTAGTTTTGAGTAGCCAGGTAATTTTCCAGACCCATTTGCTCAATCTGCGCGTTTTGTATTTCGGCCCAGTCCACGTGACCTTCTTCCATTTTTAATATTTTGGTCAGCAGGTCAACAGTTCCCTGATCATCAACCTCGCGGGCAAGTTTGATTGCATCGTTGTATTCACTGACAACTTTGAGTTCAGTTTCGTCGTCATTACTGATTATTTCTGAAACAGTTTTACCAATTTTCATCGGATTAAGTTTGGATACCGTTGGCGAGCCCTCGAAAAAAATGATTCGTTCGATAAGCCATTCGGCATGGAGCATTTCATCCATTGCCTGTTTCCGAATAGCCTTGCGAAGTTTACTATAACCCCAGTTTGCGCACATTTCAGATTGCACCATGTATTGGTTGATAACAGTGAGTTCATCAGCCAATAGCGAATTCAAGACTGTAAATAATTCTTTTTTTCCTTTCATCTGTGTAAGTTTTATTAATGAATATTGAGCGAACGAAGTTATACAGCTATAACAGGAGAAGTTTTACGGAATTTTTTAAAAGATTTACATCATTCACACATCTTATAGAGTATCACTGCAAACATGAGAAACACAATCTATTTGGCAGGGAACATTTTCAAATCAGATTACCTCACCCAAATGCTTATAATTGGAGGTGATAATTTTAAATACTTCATCCATACGCCCGCTTAACATCATTTTCCCCATGTATAAAGCGACCCCTTTCATCTGGTCAAATTCCAATTTGGGAGGCATGGCGAGGGCATTAGGATCAGTCTGAATTGAAACCAATACAGGACCTTCATGCATAAAGGCCTTTTCTAATCCTGATTTTACATCATCCGGATCATCAATACCAACACCTGTCATTCCCATTGCTTCCGCTATTTTTAGGAAGTCAGGGTTTAACATATCCGTTTCCAGATCAGGAATCCCGGCTACTTCCATTTCCAGCTTCACCATTCCCAATGACCGGTTGTTAAAAACAATGATCTTCACGGGTAACTGATATTGAACAATGGTCATGAGGTCGCCCAACATCATCGAAATACCGCCGTCGCCGCAGAAGGCAATAACCTGTTGGTCAGGACGGGCAAGCGCAGCACCTATTGCCTGTGGCATTGCATTTGCCATTGAACCATGATTGAACGAACCCAGCATTTTTCGCCCGCCTGTTCCATCAATATAGCGTGCAGCCCATACACAAGACATCCCGGTATCAACTGTGAAAATAGCATCTTTGTCAGCCAGTTCATTAATCACAGAAGCGACAAATTCAGGATGAATTTCATTGAGTTTCCCGGTATCCTTTACATAGGATTGTAAATTCTTTTTAACTTCCTGATAAAATTCCAATTGCTGATCAAGAAATGCGATATCTTCCTTTATTTCCAACAGAGGCAAAAGCGCCTGCAAGGTATCTTTCACATCTCCGCAAAGTCCCAGATCGAGTTTAGCCCTTCGCCCGAGGTTTTCGGATTTAATGTCAATTTGAACAATCTTATTTTCAATAGGCATGAAAGGTGTGTATGGAAAATCTGTGCCCAACAATACCAGCAAATCACATTCATGCATAGCGTTATAAGCCGATGGAATCCCCAGCAATCCGGTGAGGCCAACTTCATAAGGGTTATCATACTGGATCGCCATCTTGGCTTTATAGGAATAAGCTATCGGGGCTTTTAGCTTTTCAGCCAATTGAATAACTTCTTTGTGCGCTTTAGCAGCGCCCAGTCCGCAGTAAATAGTGACTTTTTTGTGCGACTTCAGCAGTTCAGCCAATTGCAGAAGTTCATCCTCCGATGGCCTGATAACAGGCTGATTTCTGAAAAGAACAGTCGTTGTTTCAGCCGCTTCGGCGGGCAGGTCGGTAATATCACCCGGCAATCCAATAACTGCTACGCCTCTTTTATGCACGGCATTTTGAAGTGCGGCCTGTAACATACGTGGCAATTGTGCAGGCGTTGTGGCCATCTGGTTATAGCAACTGCAATCGTCAAAAAGTTTAATGGCGTTTGTTTCCTGAAAAAAATCTGTTCCAAACTCTTTGGTTGGGATGGTAGAAGCAATGGCCAATACAGAAGCCGATGAACGGTGTGCATCATACAACCCGTTTATCAGATGGACATGTCCGGGGCCGCTACTGCCCGCACAACATGCAAGGCCGTTCAGCTGTGCCTCAGCTCCGGCTGCATAAGCAGCAGTTTCTTCGTGCCGTACATGTATCCATTTGATTTTTCCATTACGATGAACTGCCGCATTTACATGATTGAGGCTATCTCCGGTTACTGCATAAATTCGTTGGATGCCTGCTTCAACCAATATTTCCACCAGTTGATCCGATACATTTTTATTCATAAGTCTGGGTTTAGAAGTAATATGTAATACATAACTCAATATAGATGATTAATCATCAAAGAATTTTCTCACTTCTTACGATAGGCATTGTAAGTGTAACCTATTTGTTTGTTCTTAGACTGAATTATTTCTATTCATTTAAAGAAATAGAAATTCTTTGGCTGATTTCTTCAATCATCTTTTTGCAAAAAACCGGAAGATCTTTCGGGCTTCTACTCGTGATGAGTTTGTCGTCCACTACTACTTCTTCATCTATCCAATTTACTCCCGCATTGATTAAATCTGTTTTAATAGATTTATATGATGTCATCTGTTTCCCTTTTAATAATCCGGTTTCAATTAATATTGAACCGGCATGGCAAATAGCAGCAATCGGTTTCCCTTGTTCAAAAAAATCAGATACAAATTTTACGGCCGATTCATTCGTACGCAATGTATCGGTATTCATCACACCACCCGGCAATATCAACATGTCATAATTAGTAGATAATGAGTTATCAATAGTTTTATCTACTTTAAATTTATCACCCCACTTTGTTTCTTTCCAGCCCTTTATTTTTCCTTTTTTTAATGATATTACATCTACTAAAATCCCTTCTTTTTTGAGAGCCTTTATTGGCTTCTTAAATTCCGATTGTTCAAAACCGTCGGTAGCCATAACGGCTACTCTTTTCTTATTTAATTGCTTTTCCATGATGTTATTTATTTAATATTATGTTAATGATAGATCCTTATTCAACTTATTCTTGTGCAAATTTGATCAGTTCTTCATTAAATTTTGAGTGTTTTACCACTCAGGTTTTAGTATCACTTTCGTCCATCCTTTGTCACGTGCGTCGAAATGTTTGTAAGCTTCCGGCGCCTCGTCAAGTGGAAGCTCGTGTGAGATAATTAATGACGGTTTGGCTTTACCTACAGAGATAAGTGTGCAAAGCTGACGATTGTAAGACTTTACATTAGCCTGGCCTGTTGCTATACGTTGCCCTTTCATCCAAAAGTTACCAAAGTCAAAATCCATGTGTCCTTCTTTCTGAAGTGGATCTTTTGATTTTGGATCTTTGGGTACAAACACACCTACAACACCAATAGATCCTGTAGCTTTCACTGCCTGTACCAGTTCGTTCATAGTAATGTTAGAATGTTCATTACCATGCTTATCGCAACATTGGTAGCCTACGCATTCGCAACCTTTATCTGCACCTATACCTTTGGTAAGTTCAAGAACCTGTTCAACAGCAGAACCCATTGAAAAATCAATAGCAATAGCACCAAATTCTTCAGCAAGTTTCAACCTGTCTTTATGATTATCAACAACCATGATCTGGCTGGCACCTTTAATGCTTGCAGAGTGCGCTGCCATAAGCCCAACAGGGCCTGCGCCATAGATGACCACAGAATCTCCGGGTTGCACATTAGCGAGTTCGGTGGCGTGATATCCGGTAGGAAAAATATCAGATAACATCACATAATCATTTTCTTTTTCTACTGCATCTTCAGGTAATTTCAGGCAATTAAAATCGCCAAAAGGAACCCTCAGGTATTCAGCCTGACCGCCACTGTAAGGTCCCATTCCTGCAAAACCGTAAGCAGCGCCTGCCATGCCGGGATTCATCGTGAGGCAAAAGCCTGTATATCCACTTTCACAATTTTTGCAATGACCACAGCCAATATTAAAAGGCAGGCATACCATATCACCAACTTTAATATTAGTTACAGATTTACCTATCTCTACTACCTTACCCAAATTTTCGTGACCAAATATTCTTCCTTTTTCCATATCTGTTCTTCCTTCATACATGTGTAGGTCAGAACCGCAGATATTAGTGCTCGTGATCTTCACCAGCACATCGGTGGGCTGTTCGATTTTCGCGTCCGGCACATCCATTACCCGCACATCGCGGGGTCCATAATAAACCAATGCTTTCATATTGTTATCTCCTTATTTTAAAAGTCTGTAAGTATTCATTTGAAACCTTTAATAAATGTGTTGATTTTTAATTTTCTTTCGCAAATTTGATCAGCTCTGCATTAAACTTTTGAGTTTCCTCCAGAAACAAACTATGTCCACTATTTTCGAAAGCAACAATGTGTGAATTTGAGATTCCGGCTTTCATTTGTTCGGCAAGATCGAAAGAACAAATTTTGTCTTTTTTGCCATGCATTATCAAGGTTGGAACTGTTATTTTCGCCAGATCCTTCCTCAGATCGGTATCGCGCAAAGCGACTAAACATTGAGCTGTTGCATAAGATGAGGCGCTTAAATTAATCGCATTCAGCCAACTGCCGATGCCTTCATTTAATGAGGTTTCAGTTGCGGAAAATATTTTTCCGAAATTGGATAAAAGCTTTGGCCTATCCTGATAGTTCAATTCAATTAAATCATCAACAGCACTTTTGGGTAGATTGTATGGAAAATCATCGCGTTGAGTCCAAATCGGAGCTGCTGCTCCGCACAATACCAATTTTGAAACACGAGCACCTTTACTTGCAGCCATGTAACGAATTGAAATGGCTCCGCCCATCGAAAAACCAACTAATACGGCATCTTTAATATCCAGTTTTTTTAAGACTGTTTTAATATCCGAAACATGTACATCGTAATCATACGCACCGTACGGTTTATCAGATTTTCCAAAGCCTCTCAAAGTAATTCCAATGACATGAAAATTTTTATTTATCAGATCATTGTATTGGTATTCGTACATTTCGTCACTTAACGGCCAACCGGGTATTAACACAATAGGCCGTCCCTCACCAGCATTTGTAATATGAAGGCGCACATTAGGTTCCACTTTAATATATTCTGCTCTGGCTTTTCCAGCCTTTTTTACATCGGATAATTTCTTCATCGTTTAAAATGTTAAGAATTATGATTTCTCTTCCTCTTTTATCTGCTCAACCAATTCCGAATATTCTTTTGAAAGTATGTTTATCTCGTGTTCAGTTTTTTCTTCAGCATGAATCACTGCATTATTTGCAGGTTCGTGCGATGCGACAAGCTCATTCACCTTTAAATGAAGTGATTTTGAGAACCGATTAAACGATTTTTGAATAATAAACAGGCTTAAAAAAGCAACTCCGAGAATTATATCTCCAATACAATAATGAATGTCCTGCTTGAAAAACTGCTCATTAGTAAGCCAAAATATCACTATGATTAAGGCAACAATAAAGGAGATAGAATTGCCAAGAATTGCAATGGCAACAGAAGTAAGTTTTTCAAAACCTTTCTCTATATGCCTGTATAAGTTTTTCATACCCAGACAAATTGTTTACAAATTGTATAATGGAACTGATCCCGAAATTTCGGGACTCGTTTCAGGATGTATTAATTATTGCATTCCGAAAATTACCTACTCATTGATTTTAAACCATTTTCGTATCTTTTGCCAACTTTATCCCAGTTTACAATGTTCCAGAAAGCATCAATATAGTCTGGTCTTTTGTTCTGATATTTTAAATAGTAAGCGTGTTCCCATACATCCATTGTAAGCAGAGGTATTCCCTTCTTTTCAGCCAGATCCATCAATGGATTATCCTGATTTGGTGTGGAACAAATAAACAGGTTGCCTCTATCATCAAGGCTTAGCCATGCCCAGCCACTGCCAAATCGGGTTTTTCCGGCATCCGAAAATTGCTTTTTAAACTCATCAAAGGTGGTAAACGATTTTGTAATGGCATCTGATAATTTTCCGGTTGGTAAGCCACCTCCAGGAGCTTTCATGCCTTCCCAATAAAAGGTATGGTTGAAATAACCACCACCGTTATTTCTGACTGCCACAGGAAATTTGCTTATATTCCTGAAAATATCCTTTATATCCATTGATTCCATTTCTGTGCCCTTAATGGCAGTTATGAAATTGTCATAATAGGCTTTATGGTGTTTGCCATAATGAATTTCAAGCGTTAGCTTATCAATGAAAGGTTCAAGAGCATCATAGGAATAAGGCAGCGGTTGAAATTCGAATTTGTTAGTTGTATTCATTGTAAATTGTTTTTTAGAGTTATTATTTATTTGATTTTTCCCTTTTTGATTTCTTCTTCTACTTCTTCTGCCCCCTCAGCATAAAACTTTTCTTCATCGGGGGCAAGCTCGTAGAGCAATCGCAAAAACTCTCCGGCGTGTACACGTTCCTCATCTGCAATGTCTTTGAGTACTTCTATGGCGAGCTTGTTATCGGTTGACTCGGCAAGTTGCATATACAACTGAACCGCCTCATACTCTGCAGCAATCATGAAACGAATTGCTCTCAAGAGTTCTGCATCTGTGAGTTTTCTATCATTTGCTAGCCCTGAAAAGGGTGATCCAAATTCTGGCATGTTTATTCTCCTTTCTTATTTATCCTACTTTGTGTCGGTCAGCGTCTTCAGGAAGGAGACAATAGCCTCCTCCTCCGCGGTTGACAGACCGAGATTGCCCACCTCGCTGGTCATATTGGCCGCATACTCGGATGCGGGCCAGCCAGCTCCGGGTACATCGCGGGTATTGTAGAAGTGGACGATGTCCCCGAGGCTCTTGAAGTAGCCGTTGTGGCCGTACGCCTTCACGAAGCCGGCGCTCGGCCGTGCGTCGACGTTGCGCAGTGTCGGCACCTTGAATTTGCCGAGTTCAGGTGTGTAGACCGGCATGTTGTAGCCGGCGCTCTTGAGGTACCCGCCGAGACCCAGGTCGATCCAGGATGCGCCCAGAGGATTGAACGCGAGCTCCAAGTAGAACGGATTCATCGGGTTTTTCGGCACACCGTTATTGGTGTATGTGAAGTCGGTGAATAGCACCTTGCCGCTGACAGGATTAGCGGTACTCGTGTGGCAGTTGGCACACTTTGCTTTGCCATTGAACAGCGAGAGTCCCAGTATTTCCTGTGCAGTCAATCTGTTGCCCGTACCCAAGTACGTGTCGAACCGCGAGTTGTATGGGCTCACCTCTGCGGAGCGCTCGTAGTCGGCAATCGAGCGGCCGATCATCTGGTACGCCGTCACGGTGTCGTCGAAGGCGTGCGTGCCCCACACCTGCATGAACAGGTTCGCGTAGGTCGATTGCTTCACCTTGTCCACGACCACGCCAGCGCTCGCGTTGTTCTGCTCCAGCGGGTTCACGAACGGTTGGAGAGCCTGCTCGGCCAGCGGGTCTCCCAGCGTCAGGCCGGGGGCGTGGCCATCCCAGGTCATGCCGCCCGTCCAACCGTCCGTAGCGTCAAGATGCAAGATGGGGCTGTCGCCGCCATATGCACTCGACGGTGGTTTTCTATTGCCGAACCGACCTTTGACAGCGCCCTCATACGCTGCGCCTCCTAAGTTGGTCACCGCGTCGGGTCCGGTCCATCCGACCTGTGCAGCATGGCAAGTGACGCAGGGCTGACCCGCCGGCGCTGAGAGATTAGTGTCGAAGAACAACTGCTTGCCGAGCCATTGCTTGTCCGTGAAGCCGGGTGGTCGATCAAGAGCATCGCTTGGCGACTCGAGTGTCTTGTTGCACGCTGATACAGCGATAAAAATTAACACGAACATTGCGAGAGCCCAACTTTTACCCGTATATGTAATATGAAGGCGTTCATTGGGTTTTACTTTAATATAATCAGCCCTGGCCGATCCGGATTTTGTTTCTTCAAGTAATTTTTCCATCGTTTTAAATTTAAAATTATTGTTATCAAAGAACAATCTACTTCACACCCACTGTTTTTAAAGCATTTTCGTATCTCACGGATACTTCTTCCCAGTTTACACCGTTCCAAAATGCGTCAATGTTATCTGATCTTTAGTTCTGATATTTCAAACAATAAGCGTGTTACCATATATCAAGCGTAAAAAATTAGTTCGCCTTACTTTAGGTTTGACTTGTCAGATAATTCTCAAGACCCATTTGGTCGATCTGGGCACGTTGTATTTCAGCCCAATCAACATGGCCTTCTTCCATTTAAGTATTTTGGCTTTTTAATAGATTATTTCACATAACCGTCGGATAAGGTTTTAAGAAAAGCAACTATTGCATCTTCTTCTACATTAGTCAGTCCAAGATTACCAACATCAACTTTGTTAACGTTTTCAGTAACTTCAGGTGCCGGCCACTTTTTAACATCGCGGGTGTTGTAAAAATGAACAACTTCCTTCAATGATTTAAACACGCCGTTATGCATATAAGCTTTGGTAAATCTATTATCTGGTCTTTTGTCCACATTCCGAAGAGTAGGTACTTTCTGTTTTCCCATATTTCCACCTGCCATAGTTTTGTAATCTTCTCTTGTCAGCAGGAATCCACCCAAACCAGTATCAATAAAACCAGGATCGTAATCATATACCGGATTTTCAGGATTTTTCGGAACGCCAAGATTATCAAATGTAAAGTCAGTAAATAGAGGCTTTATACCTGTACTGATATGGCACATAGCGCACTTACCTTTTCCATTAAATAAGTTAAGTCCCAATTTTTCCTCGAGTGTAAGTTTAACATTGCCTTTCTGATAATAATCAAATTTTGAACTAAACTGGTTGACTTCAGATGAACCTTCATAAGCTGCAATGGCTAATCCGACACGATTGAAATTTAAAATAATTTCATCTGGTGTGGAATAACGTAATGGTTCTCCCCATACCATTTTCCACATCGAAATGTATTCTGACTTTGCAATTATCTTCAGAACAGCTTTTGCATCAATTACATTGTGTTCTCTGGGATTAAGGAATGGTCCTAAAGCCTGTTCTGCTGCAGGACTTCCATTGCTCCACAGTTCTTGACCAGTTGCCCTTCCGTCCCAAAAATTACCTCCAACAAATACTCCTCCAACCTGACTAAGAACTGGACTAAAAGTTGCATAAGCAGCACTTGGCGGTTTACGGTTACCGAAACTCCCATTTGCACCTGGATAAACCGAGCCATGCTTGTTTATCGCTACATCAGGACCTGTAAAACCAGCTGATGGTCCATGACAATCGGCGCATGCTATTTTATTGGCAGGATTAGAAATTTTATCAAAAAATAATTTCTTACCTAATTGCTGCTTGAGAGCGAGAGAGCCATCCTTTAATATGACGCATTTCAACATATTATCGGTTTGGTCCAAGTTGTCAGAAAACTTCAGATCTTTCTCCTTGGTGCAGGATGAAATAATAACTCCAAGAAATAGGATTCCGGACATAATGAAGCAAAATCTTTTTTTTTCCATAATACCATTTTTTTTGTTACTAATGTGAATAATGAATAAAATCTCAGGTTATAACATGTGTAACCTAAGTTAATTTACTTCAAGTCAGAAGGCCGAAGTTTCCTTCTCCAGACTTCTGACTCCCGTGGATATAAACCTATAGCTTACCAGACTTTAAGATTGGGTACCCAGATAATTTTCTATACCCATTTGCTCAATCTGTGCACGTTGTATTTCAGCCCAATCAACATGGTCTTCTTCCATTTTTAGTATTTTGGTCAGCAGGTCAACAGTTCCCTGATCATCAACCTCACGGGCAAGTTTAATTGCATCGTTGTATTCACTGACAACTTTGAGTTCAGTGTCGTCGTCACTACTGATTATTTCTAAAACAGTTTTACCAATCTTCATAGGATTAAGTTTGGATACCGTTGGCGAGCCCTCGAAAAAAATGATTCGCTCGATTAGCCATTCGGCATGGAGCATTTCATCCATTGCCTGCTTCCGGATAGCCTTATGAAGCTTGCTGTAACCCCAGTTTGCGCACATTTCAGATTGCACCATGTACTGGTTGATAACAGTGAGTTCATCTGACAATAACGAATTCAATACTGTAATTAATTCTTTGTTCCCTTTCATAGTTATACTTTTTTAATTTATATGAATGATTGAATTTTGACAACTAAATTAAATTCATTTAGCCTGATAAGTGTTATACAATTCGTGAAAAAAGTTACATGATTCACACATGTATGAGTGTAATAAGTAAGGTCAATTTGAGAGATGATAGTGAAAAGTGTTTTCCCTAAATCATTACAGTGATTCATCTTTTCTCAGGTTAAACAGCTTATATATCTCAAACACACGATGGTTGTTAACCCCGCTAAACTACAGATGATAATATTAATGAATGTGAGCTTTTGAAACTGGAATAGGCTCAAGAAAAATGGAATATTTAAAATTAATAACAGAAAAAAAATTGCCCCACCGACAACCCATAAAACCGCTTTGTTGGGTGTAGCTATAATTTTAAATATATTATCTGTCCACGAACGATTTGTGAGAATTATAGCTATGTTGGAAATAATAAGCGTAATAAATGCCATGGCACGAACCTGATTGTCCTCGAACGAAAAATGCAAGCCACCGAAATAAACTATTAATGTAACAATAAGAATGCCAGCTCCCTGCAAACAGCTAAACCATATTTTCTTAGCGCCAAAAAATGGTTCGTCCAACTTCTTAGGTGGACGACACATCACGTTTGCTTCTTCTTTTTCGGCTTCGAAAATTATGGAACAAGCCGGGTTGATAATTAACTCCAGAAAAACAATATGCACTGGCCATAAAATAAGTGGAAGATGAGTTATAAATATAGGTATTAGCGACAATCCGGCTATTGGTACATGAATGGTAAAGGTATAACCAAGTGCTTTTTGAAGATTATCGAAAATACGACGTCCCATTCGGATAGCTGCTACAATTGACGAAAAGTTATCGTCCATCAATACCAATGATGATGCCTCGCGTGCTACATCGGTACCTTTTTTGCCCATTGCAATACCAATATCTGCCGATTTTAACGCAAGAGCATCATTCACTCCATCACCTGTCATGGCGACAATTTCTCCATTTTTCTTTAAGGCATTTACAATTTTAAGTTTTTGTTCGGGAACAACTCTGGCAAAAACGTTGATTCCCTTAATCTTTTTGCATAATTGAGCATCCGAAATTGAATGTAGTTCCTGACCTGTCATGCACATTTTAGGATTTTCCAGACCAATTTCCAAAGCAATATGTGTGGCTGTTACCGGATAATCTCCCGTAATCATGATGACCCGGATTCCAGCTTTATAGCATTCATTTACTGCTTGTTTCACGTTTTTACGTATGGGATCGGAAAGTCCAATTAAACCGATAAATTCAAAATTGAAATCGTGCTGAATTTCAGGTAAACCCGAAGCCTTTATTTTTGCTTTTGCCACGCCTAATACCCTTAAACCATCCGAAGCTAATTCTTCAACTGCCTCAGAAAGACGTGTTTTTTCTTTTGCATTCAAATGACATAAATCAAAAATGGCTTCAGGTGCACCTTTTGTAGCAATAATTTTTTCCTTTGTTTCTTGTGACGAAAAAACCCGCGACATGGCCAGTAATTCTTTGGAAAGTGGATATTCCTTGATCATTTCCCAGTTTTTATGGATATGATCAGTTCCTTTCAGATACAATTTGCCCATGCCGGTGATAGCTTTTTCCATGGGATCAAACGGATTGGTTTGACTCGAAAGAATGCCAAACTCCATTATTTCATGAAATTCCGAATTTAATTCGTTAGATTTTTCAACAGTATGAAAATCTTTTCCGTTGTAGAGCTTAGTTACCACCATTATATTTTCGGTAAGTGTGCCTGTTTTATCAGTACAAAGCACGGTTGCCGAACCGAGGGTTTCAATGGCCGATGGATTTCGTGTCAACACTTTCTTTTATGACATTTGCCATGCTCCCATTGCCATAAAAATGGTGAGAATTACCGGAAATTCTTCAGGCAACATTGCCATTGCCAATGTAATACCGGCTAAAAATCCATTTATCAGATTTCCGCGGGTTAATGTGTAACCAATGATTACCAAAACACAAAGTATGATAGCAATAATGGACAACTTTTTCACCAACGAACCTATTTCTTTTTTGAGGCGGGTGGGTTCTTCTTTTACGCCTTCCAAAGCTGTGCCAATTTTCCCAATTTCGGTATTTACACCAATGCTTGTTACCCGGGCGATTCCATTTCCTTGAACAATCATGGAACCGGAAAAAATAAAAGGCAAATCATCGCTGCCGGGTTGTGCAATTTCCTGAACTTCATCCCATTCACTTTTTCTGACGGACACCGGTTCTCCTGTAAGCAATGATTCATCTGCCAGCAAATTGACTGATTGTAAAACAGTTGCATCTGCTGGAACCCTATTGCCTTCCTGTAATACAATCAAGTCATCGGTAACAACTACATTACCGGCAATGCGTGTTTCCACACCATCGCGGATGACCAAAGCTCTTGGACTTGCCATGTCTTTCAATGCATCGAGGGCTTTTTCAGTCTTCTTTTGCTGAAAGAATTCAATACCCATAATAATAAAAACAAAACACAACAACATCATACCTTCCTGTAATTCACCCAAAACCAGATACAAAGAACCACATGCAACTAAAAGTATAAACATGGGTTCTTTGACAACTCCCACTGCAATAGATAAAAAATTTTTAGGTTTTGAAGACGGGAGAATATTATACCCTTCTCTACGTAACTTTTCGGTTACCTGAGAGCTTGTTAATCCTTTGAATTTATCAGAATTAATAATTAAGTTTGGGATTTTGGTTTTCATTTTATAAACAATTTTATTACCAATAAATGTTGAATAATTTTTTGAAACGTTAATTGAATGCAATAACCCTACTCTTTTTAACTAATTTGGTTTAACCGGAACCTCTGTTTTAGCAATTTCAGTAGGTGCTACTTTGCCTGAAAACATCTTAGCGTAAGCGTGTGTAAACTCAGCACCATACAAAACAATCATAGAAGAATAGGTCACCCAAAGCATAATTAAAATGATAGAACCCGCTGCGCCGTATCCGGTACCTGGATTTGCTTTTCCGAAATAAAAACCCAAAGCAAATTTCCCGATTTCAAATAGAAAAGCTGTAACGAATGAACCTATCCATACGTGTTTCCATTTAACTCTGGAATCGGGTAATACTTTAAACATAAGTGCAAACAATACGGCCAGAATGCTAAATGATAAACCTATATTGAGCAGTTGTAAAATAAGTAAAAACGAATCGGAAAAGTGGGTCGTCAACCAACTGCCAAATGCTGAAATCAATGTTGAAACAATAAGTGATACAATTAATAAAAACGAAATGGAAATGATTAATCCGAACGAAAACAACCGTACGCGTATAATTTGCCAGATACCCGATTTTGTTTTATCTAACTTTACTTCCCAGATAGCATTTAATGCCATTTGAAACTCGGCAAACACACCAGTTGCACCTACCAGAATAGTAATAACCCCAATGATGGTTGCGATAAGCGAATTTCTCAGTCGGCTCGCTTGTATAATGATGTCTTGTATTTGTTTGGCTGTGTCGGATCCCAAGGTAGAAGTGAATTGGGCTGCCACCTGATTATTCACCGCTTCGCGCCCAAAAAAGTATCCGCCAAGCGTCATGATAACTACTAGCAATCCCGGCAGGGCGAAAATGGCATAATAGGCAATAATTGCACTTTCGCGAAACGGATCTTTCTCAAACCAACCTCTGAAAGCATTTTTCAGAACAGTAAAGACTTTTTGAATATGTGTTTTCATTTGGAATTATGGTTATTCATGGTTTAGTTGGTACATTTATCATTTTCTATAAACGTGTAAACCTGATGGGTTCTTTTAAAAAGCGTAATAATTTATTACTGATTCTAAAATTTTTAGCAGTCCAGCTATAAGTGTTACATAATTTTGGAAAAGTGATTCTCACATCTTAGGATAGTTTACGTCCATTATGCTTGAGATGTTTAAAGACGAAAATATATTCCCAAGTAAACCTGAATTAAAGAATCCACCCTCTAAGAAGGTGGACTTAAAATTGCCCCTATAAGGGGCTGAGCTCGAACCTTTGTTGCAACGATTAACAGTCTTGGTTTTCTTGGCATTTGATATGACTTAATTTTTAAGACGATTCATGACAAGGATTTTAATATTTTTCAGGCAAAGCCAATTTATACATTACCACCACCAAAGGAGGTGGTTTTAACATTTAAAAATGAACTACCTCGGGGCAAGCCCGCGATGTATCAAGAAGCTAATGCACTAGGCGAAAGCGGAACCGACCCAAGGGTCGGGGGATTAAATCAAAAAGAGAATAAAAATAATGGATGCCTAGACTATGGATCAACTTAAAAAATGTTTATGGTATCTAGAACAACGAATCCTTATTTGGAAAATCAAACTTAACACTCTCTCTTTCCAATATTTGACTGCATCTTTTTGCTCAGGTATTAAACAATTTTACACGGAATATCCGCATCTTCATCAATTAAATAGACCGAACACAACCGATGATATCCATCCGCAATTATTAACCCCCGTTGCCTATCATCGCGAACCAATAGAAGAGGTGGCAATCTAATTCCAGCCTGTAATTTTTCAGTATTTCTTTCAACGTGTACGCTACTTATGCCAAGTAATGATAAACCCGATGATCTAAATAAGTCTTTCGCCTTAAATGACGTAATTGGTGCTTTCCTGAGTGTCTTGACCAATTTTTTCGCACTTTTATTACCAAATATTAAACCAAGATAAGACAAAGATGCCAGATAATCATTGTTTCCCGGCTCAGTTAACCATATTATTTTAGTGTTTTTAGTCTTGGTATCCATATTTCTAAAGATTACTGTGATTTATTCTGTTGTTTTTCCGTCAAATTTCACGTCGTACTTTTCAGAGTCTTTTTTTGTTGCATTTATGATGCCGTCTTTATGATTAGGAGGGCCATAAATTGTATACATTTTTAATTCTTTTACAGCATCTGTATTTATTACATTATGCTTTGAACCGGCAGGTACAATAATCACATCGCCATTTCCCACCACATATTCATTTCCATCAATAATGCATTTGCCGTTACCTGCTTCGAACCTGAAAAACTGATCAACAGTGGGATGAGTTTCTTCACCAATATCTTCATTCGGTTTTAAGCTCATTAGTACAAGCTGCATATGTTTGCTTGTATACAAGACTTTTCTGAAATTCTCATTTTTCAGCGCATCCTTTTCGATGTTACTATTAAATCCTTTCATATTGCTATTTTTTTGGTTCAACAGAACAAAGATATTTCTTCATATCCTGAAAATCATTACAATATTTTTGTGAATAGTTACATCATTCACACATTTTTGGATATGATGCTTTTTAGTTGAAGAATAGCCGGAAGAATGAAAAATTTTAATCGAAACTGATGGTTGTAAGATGAGCGTTTCAAAGCACAATGTATAAAGGCAGATTCAGCTTAGAATAGAACCTCCCTTAAGTTGTCCCTTTATTTTTCCTTCGTTCTATCCTATATTTTTTTCTTGGAGCCTCATTGTTATATTCATCCAATTTGCGGTATGCCCTGAGTATGGATTCCGGATATTCACCTTTATAAGTTATTTTATAAAATGAAAAACCATTATAAGGAATAACGTTTTCGCCAGCGGAGATCTTTAGGCGTTTTTCCACATTCCGACTCTTAAAGAAGGACTTAAAAGTATTTTCCCTTTCCTTGTTCAGATGATTGAATTTACTGATTACAAGACTTGTATCCACAAACCTGGCGCATTTATCCTGTATTGTAAAAAGCAAAGAGTCCTTTATGTGTTTGTTCAGATAGTCAACAAAAACTGCGTTTTTTACAGACATTTTATCAACATTGACAGAGTCTTCATCGCTGAAAGATTGACTGGACTTATTATTTATTTTCATGAAATACTTTTTCTTCGCTTCATAAAATAGGATGTATTCTTTTTCTTTTTTTACATACTGCTGAGGATGAATAGTAATTGACGCATCAGGATTTTTTACCAGGAAGTCTGCCATTTTCTCTATAAATCGTTTTTGTTTTGGTCGGAGTAAACAATTTCGCATTTCCCACTTCAATGTAAGTGATTTTTCTATTTCACTTTCTATACTTTTTACATCCATACCATACGGTATTGTAGCCGGTTTAACGAAAATATTTTTAAGCACATCGAAGAGTACATCATGCAGATGAAATTTCGGGTTCTTCAAATTCCCTGTTATCGGAATTTCGTAGTCAATAACATTGCCACGTTCACGCACAAAACCCATTATGAGCCAAATGGGAATCCAGCTTGTGGCTTTGTTTTTTATCCGCCTGCTTGCCCGCGGGTCAATAATAAGCAAATGGTTTTTGCTTTGTATATTTCCGTTTCTCACTTGCCATGTACCATTCAATTCGATTGTTCCCCTGTCAATAGGGTAGGATGTTTGTGAAATAATGTAGGGATTGAACAGCGTAGCCGGCAATTTTTGCATTTGATATTGCAGATCAAAATCGCTGCTATCCTTTGGGTTTAAACTAATTGCAATTGATACGTTGCCATATGGCTTAATACCTGATTTAATAGATACATTAGCCCGCTTATGATCTTTATTAATTGAATCAGCTTTAATATTTATTGGATTAAAATCCATGGAAAACTTTTCACTTAATGAATAATCATTGAATTTTAAATCGCCGCTGTCTATCGCCAGCCGGTTAATTTGATAATCACTTCTGAAGAAATTCTTCGATAACTTTTTTATGTAATTCCCTATTTCAAGAACAAGGTTAAATTTAGTTGCCGTTAATTTGGCAATAGGTATTTTGGTGACAACGTTGTTGGAATCTTTAGTTGCAAACATAGTTTGCATGTTATTTGCGTTGTCATACTTTTCATATTTGAAATAAGGATTCTTAAGCAAAAGTGAATCAAAAAGATATTTGTGGTTTTTCGGACTTAGTTCTGCTATTGCCAGGGATAATTTATCAAATGAAGCATAATCATCCTTCGGATTTTTCCCTATATGAAAATCATTAATTGCCAGCAACCCTGAAAAAGTAACATTTTCTGCTGCTTTAAAATTACCTTTTACATTTAAGTCTGCATCAAGATTAGCCGTGTAGCTGCCATAGTTCGTTAAGGCACTGAGGTATTGTTCTAAAATATTTAAATCGAATTTTTGAATGACAATAGCCAAACGATAATCCTTGCTTTTCGAATTGATCGTAAAGTTGCCTTTCATGCCACCACTTCCTATTCCTGATAGGAATGAAAATTTTGCAACTATGGTGTCTGCATCCCATTGCATTCCGGTGCTTTCAATATTTACCTTTTTTATAAAGTAGTTTATTGGAACTTGTTTATCGCGGTAATAAAATATTCCGTCAATTATTTTCACATTGAGAATATTAATATGAGACACTGTTTTGGCAGCTTTGGAACTATCCTGCGGAGAAAATTTCTTAATCAGGTCATTGAAATTATATTCTTTATTGTTTTGAGTTATTATTCCGTTGGGTTGGTTTAATGTTAAATCGCTTATTTCATACGTTTTCGTATTCGATAGGATTTTAAACATAGCGATATTTGCACTTACTCCGTTGGCTGAAAAGAAAATGCTGTCACTATTCAATTCGTAAATTTTGACATTATTGAAATGAATATAGCCTGTGAAGGGATTTACATATGCCCAATCCATTTTAATCTGACGTCCTGTATATTTCGTATCATACTTTTCAACAAGGTATTTAGTGATGGGTGATATAAACACAATAGCCAATACTACAAGGATTGTTATAGCAACGATAAAAATGATCAGTGGTTTTTTAAACTTGTGCATGTATCTTCCTTTTATGTATTTACCAATTTTATCTTTTAAGAAATGTTCTACATACCAGTTTTCAAATGCAACGATATTCGTTTATTCTCCGATATTGGGATGTTCCGCCTTGTATTTATTCAACATCAAACTCAGCGATTCGTAATATGTTTTTAGATTGTCCAGCGTTATATCCGGATTTTTTTCATTCGGAATAGTCACCGGCATTTCATCGATATATTTTGAAAGTTCGGGATATTGCTCATTTATTGTCAATGTAATTTTCAGGATCTTCGAATTCAAATCCGCCTCAGCATCTTCGTTACTAAACGTCTTTTCAGGGTTCCGCCCGTTGAAATCCGGTTGAGTTTCTTTATGGCTTTTGTCTGACGCTTGTTTTAACTTCTCATTTTCTTTTGAATGATTTTCCATCTTGTTTTTGTGTTTATTTGCTGATAGTACACCGAATCAACAAGCTTCTTAAGCTAATCATTGAATTCGTTGGGAGTAACTGATTTTAAGCTATTTTTCAGTTCAATACGTGCTTTTTTCTGTTTCGCACATGGTGTTATTACAATTAGAATTTCTCGATTGTAATTGCCTCTTTACGTATTCCTAAATCCGATAATTGCTTTTGCACTGCCTCCATCATTGGTGGAGGACCACATAAATAAAATTGCCGGTCGATACAGTCTATATTGGCATTTAGAAAATATTCAGTGATTTGCCCATAAGCATATTCATCTGTTTTTTCATCAGATAAAATATTAATGAAATTATCGCCCAATAAACTTTTAAATTCCTTTGCCAGAATGATGTCATCTTTCATTTTGTTGGCAAAAATGAGTTTGTTGCCACCTATTTCATCTTTTGACTGAAGATACCTGAAGATGGAAATAAAAGGTGTGACGCCTGCACCCCCGGCAATAAATATACCTTCGCCTTTGTAAGCAATAGCACCAAATACATCGTGCAGAATCAGTTCATCATCCTTTTTCAGTTGCAGAAGTTCATTTGTGACACCTTCATGTTCGGGGTATGTTTTGATTGTAAACTGGAGGAAATCATTGACAGGGAGGCTGGTGAACGTAAACGGCCTTTTTTTATCTTTCCAGCCATCTTTATTTATCGCGACTTCAGTGGCTTGTCCGGGAATGAAATTGTAATGCAGCGGTTTCTCAACAACAATCTTTAGAACATCATGCGTGATGAGCTGTATTGATTTTATTTTTACGGGATGGTTTTCCATAGCATTGGAATAATTTTCAAATCACTTTATTTACTAAACTCTGTAATAGCAAAGTTGAGCATCATTGACCCTAAAAGCGTTACAAAATTTTCAGAAAATATTACATGATTCTCACATTGGGAAGGCAGAAGTCAGGAATTTATCTTCTCTTCAGACTTCTGCCTTATTCCCGCAAAGCCCTGTTTTCTTCTTTTATTCTGACAAACAACATCATCGCATTGAGAATGGTAAAGGTTATTACAGTGAAATACAAATGAAATGCCAGCGGAATAACGGCTATTTCTGCAATTACAATCATGTAATTCGGATGATTTATATAGCGGTACGGCCCTTTTTTTACAAGGGGGAGATTCGAAATATGATAAATTTTGGTGTTCCAAAATTTTCCGAGTGATAAAAGGACCCAAACTTTAAATGCAAGAATTAAAAAATAGAGAATGATAAAGAATAAATTGAACGAAGCAGTTTGCTTTGTTAAATATTCGATAATCAATGAGATGATAAAAAACAGGTGGAGTGCTACAATAAACAGATAATGCTTTTTCCCATATTCTATTGCTCCATTTTGCAACAACCATTTTTCATTGCTTTTTGAAAGTACCAATTCTCCAACTCGTAAAAGAATTACAAATGATATGAAAAGAATAAATGTCATTCCGTTTTCTTGTTCATTTGAAGTAAAACCATCTCACTCGAAAACCCCGGACCCATTGATACCATTAATCCATAGCCATTTTCAAATCCTTTGGAAAAGAATCTCTCCATTACATATAGTACCGTTGTGCTCGACATATTCCCGTTGTCATTCATCACCTCGCGTGTGCTTTTCAGGAAATCGCCTTCTGCCAATAAGGCATCTTCGTAAGCTGTCAGTACTTTTTTCCCTCCAGGATGAAAAATAAAATTCTTGATATCTGAAATTTTCAGGTGATGTTTTTCTAAAAATGAAGTAACATCTTTATTAATATTTTTAGCGATAATCGTTGGAATATCAGATGAAAACAAAACTTTAAAACCGGTGTTGAGAAATTCCCAGCCCATTACATCCAGGGTATCGTAATACAATTTGCTTTGTGAAGCCAGAAAAGTAAATGCATTTTTGGTCTTATTGACATGATTATCACCTGTAATGATGCAGGCAGCTACTCCATCGGCAAATAAACTCGAACCAATAAAATTGCTTTTGCTAAAATCGTTTCGTAAAAAAGTGAGCGAACACAATTCAACAGCCACGAGCAATACCACGGCATCCGGATTTGCGATCGCCAGCGTGTTTGCTTTTGCAAACCCTGAAACTCCCCCACCACAACCCAAACCAAAAATAGCCATTCGGTTGATATTCTGGTTCAACCTCATTTTGTTAATGATGAGCGCGTCCAGACTTGGAGTTGAAAGCCCGGTGGTTGAAACAAAAATCAGATCAGTGATTTTATCTTTATTTATTTGGGCTGAAGAGATGCATTCTTCTATTGCCTGGACAGAATATTCAAGAGAAAGACGAATGTATTCAGCATTTTGATCTTCAAACGAATGCAGAGTAGTATAGTAATCAAGGGGTTTGCACATATTTCGTGTCTTGATTTCTGTGTTGTCAAAAACACTCATCATTCTTTCAACTTGTGGATAAGAAGGTGCAAATAATTTTTCTGCACCTTCTTTCACTTTTTGCTGTTCAACTTTATAAGAGAAATCAATTGTCGATATTGCTGCTAATGCTGGCATAGTTATATTTTTAAGTATTCAATGCTTGTCATCCTCCCAAGGTGACATCCTGATCTTTGTACCACTTTAACGCGTTGTAAAAATGTCCAGGATTAAAATCTGGCCAATAATCATCCAACACATAGAAATCTGAATAAATAGATTGAACAGGAAGAAAACCACTTAGGCGGCGTCGACCACCCCAACGGATAATCAGATCTATTCTGGAAATATCAAAAGATTTGATATTATTGGTGATGTTTTTTTGAGATGAATCAGACAGTTTTAAATTATTTAAGTCCCATTCCCAACCGTAGTTAACTAAAAAATTTACTTTAATACCTCCATTTCCGAAGGTCTGTCGAGTGGTATATTTGTTCAACTCTTTGGGAAACATCGGCGATTCAGAATCTCCAACAACCAATAATTCAGCTTCTTCTTTTGACAAAATATTTACTGCATTTACACAGGCTTTGGTGAAGGCTTCACGCTGTTTTACCGGTCTTTTCACATTGTCAGTAGTAAATCCATAATAAGTTACTTCTTTAATTCCAGCCTCTTTGCACAATTTAAAAAGTACTAAGCCTGGATCCAAGCCATTCTCATAACCCTTTTCTTTTGTCATTTTTTTTGTTTCAGCCCATCTTCTGTTCCCATCGGGTATTATTCCAATATGTTTTGGTGTTCTCATTGCTAATCCCTTATGTTGATTGAATAATCAGATTGGTGAATTTTAGATTTGACTGACCAGGTAATTCTCAATACCCATTTGGTCAATCTGTGCGCGTTGTATTTCAGCCCAATCAACATGACCTTCTTCCATTTTCAGAATCTTAGTCAACAAGTCTGCAGTACCCTGGTCGCCAACCTCACGGGCCAGTTTGATTGCATCGTTGTAAGATCGTACTGCCTCAAGTTCATCTCCATTGTCGTTACTAATCATATCGGAAACAGTTTTTCCAATCTTAATTGCATTAAGTTTGGATACCGTTGGTGCACCATCGAAGAAAATAATTCGCTCAATCAACCATTCAGCATGATGCATTTCATCCATTGCCTGACTTCTGATGGCCAGGTGAAGCTTTCTGTAACCCCAATTTTCGCACATTTCAGAATGGACCATGTACTGGTTTATAGCAGTGAGTTCGTCTGCCAGAAGCGAATTCATAACTTTTACTAATTCTAAATTACCTTTCATAATTGTCTATTTTAAATTTTATTCAATTTTCCAAGATTCAATAGACAATTTTAATAGGCGTTAGATGGAAATTTGTTATATAATAATAGAAAAATGTTATATCATTCACATGTTTACTAATTGAACCCACAGGCAAGCGATGAACGTGATACTGCGGGGAAATTCAACGGACGATAAATTGAGGTTCTGCCATTCTGTATTTTTTGAGTAAAAATAAATGACAGAGATTCGAAGGGAAAGGACAAAAAAACCGGCATTTACCGGTCTTGTATTTAATGAAATTTGTAAGATTTACAATAAAATATATTGTTGTATCATTTTGGGGAAGTAGCAAAATCTACTTCTATTCTGGAACACATACTTCAATGGCAATTTTCAGGAAGTTATCAAGACCATGTACGTTTATTGTGCCATTTCAGTGTTTTTAAGGAGGTCATGAAGCATTTCGCGTGAGCGGAACAATTGTATTTTTACTGTACCAAGTGGTAAATGGAGTTCCTTGGCAATTTCTGCATAGGTATACTCCTGAAAATATCGCATTTCAATTAAATCGCGAT
>Ga0209430_1000883_pt1 | contig 25306 bp, 20 predicted proteins | sample BarGraIncub1133A_FD_184504 | JGI IMG/M metagenome (GOLD analysis project Ga0209430, IMG submission 184504) | Arctic peat soil microbial communities from Barrow, Alaska - Barrow Graham LP Incubations 11-33A (SPAdes) (version 2) | ecosystem: Environmental > Terrestrial > Soil > Wetlands > Peat... | reverse complement strand
ATAATGGACCTAGACCTGACAGACCACAGGGTCAGTATAACAACGGACCTAGAACTGACAGACCACAAGGACAGTATAATAATGGACCTAGACCTGACAGACCACAGGGTCAGTATAACAACGGACCTAGAACTGACAGACCACAGGGTCAGTATAATAACGGACCTAGAACTGACAGACCACAGGGCCAGTACAATAATGGACCTAGAACTGACAGACCACAAGGACAAGGTCAGTATAATAATGGGCAAAGGTCAGACAGACCACAAGGCCAGTATAGACAAAATAATTTGGAAATACCAAAGCCTGATGCAGCTGTTGCTCAAGACCAGTTTGACTCACAGAGGAATGAAGCAAGAAGAGAATTCCAAAGTAAGGATTTTGACAAGAATGTGAAGAGAGAAGAAAACAAAAAGAAAGAGGCGCCAAAAACTACTGTTATTCAAAACAAGGCAAGAGTAAGACCTCAAAAAATTGTTATTGAGAAAAAAGGCGTTTCAGAAATTCTCTCTGAGGATTACATTTTTAGTGAGTTCTATAATGATGATGGAAAGAAAAAGAGATTTCCTAGAAATAGAAGGAATGAAAAAGTTGTTGTGAAGTATATTCCCCCAAAGGCAGTATTGACTTCAATAACTATACCAGATTCACTTACAGTAAAAGAGTTGGCTGAGTCACTTAAAAAGACATCAACTGAGATTATTAAAAAGCTGATGGTGTTTGGGGTAATGGCAACGTTGAATAATGATGTTGATTTTCAAACTGCCACTGTTATTGCTGAAGAGTATGGCGTAAAAACCGAGAGAGCAATACAGATTAGCGAAGAGGATATACTCTTTGATGACGTTGAAACAGCAGATGAAACCAAATTACAGCCAAGGCCTCCAGTTGTTGTTGTTATGGGACACGTTGACCATGGTAAGACTTCCTTGCTTGATGCAATAAGAAGCGCTCGTGTAATGGATAGTGAAGCAGGTGGAATTACTCAGCATATAGGTGCATATACAGTTAAGATTAATGATAGGGAAATTACATTTTTAGATACTCCTGGTCATGAAGCTTTTACAGCAATGCGTGCTAGAGGAGCTCAAGCTACTGATATTGCAATACTGGTTGTTGCTGCAGATGATGGTGTAATGCCACAGACAATAGAAGCAATAAATCATGCAAAGGCAGCAAATGTTTCAATCATTGTTGCTATTAACAAGATTGACAAGCCAGGTGCAGATATAGATAGGGTTAAACAAGAGCTTACTAAGTATGGTATAGTTGCCGAGGAATGGGGCGGAGATGCCATCATGGTTCCTGTTTCTGCAAAGAAGAGAGAAAATATAGATCATTTATTAGAAATGGTTCTTTTGGCTGCAGATATGTTAGAATTGAAGGCTGATCCAGATAGGCAGGCAAAGGGAACCGTTATTGAAGCTAAGCTTGATAAAGAAAGAGGACCTATTGCATCAGTGCTTGTTCAAAGAGGTACTTTGAAAACTGGAGATGCTATTATCGCTGGTTCTGCATTTGGTAGAATCAGAGCAATGACAAATGATAAAGGTCTTACAATTAAGTCTGCTGGACCTTCAATGCCAGTAGAAATTCTTGGAATGACGGACGTTCCAGCGGCTGGAGAACTATTCTATGTTGTTACCGATGAAAAGGTAGCAAAACAACTGGTGGAAAAAAGAAAGTTTGAAAACAAGGTGCAGCATTATAAAGCTAGTGCCAAGGTTACTCTTGAAGATTTGTATACTCAGATTATTGCGGGTAAGGTCAAGGACTTGAATATTATTATCAAGGCAGATGTTCAGGGCTCAGTTGAAGCTGTTAAGCAGTCTCTGCTGAAGTTGAGTGATGCTGAGGTAAGAGTAAATATTGTTCATGACGCAGTTGGTGCTATTACCGAGTCTGACGTTACGTTGGCTGAGGTTTCAAATGCTATTATAATTGGGTTTAATATAAGACCTAGTATAATTGTTACGGAGGCTGCAAAGAACGCTGGGGTAGATTTAAGATTGTATAGCGTTATCTACAAAGCCATTGAAGATGTACAGGCTGCTATGAAGGGGATGCTTGAGCCAACCTTTAAGGAGGTTGTACTTGGACATATAGAGATCAGACAGATATTCAAGGTTTCAGATGTAGGTACTATTGGTGGAGCATATGTTACAGACGGAAAAGTACAGAGAAATTCTGAAGTTAGGGTTGTTAGAAGTGGCATAGTGGTTCATGAAGGAAAACTTGCATCACTCAAGAGATTTAAAGACGATGCTAAGGAAGTTGCTCAGGGCTATGAATGTGGTGTTTCAATTGAACGCTTCAATGACATTAAAGAGGGCGATGTAATCGAAGCCTTCGTAATGGAAGAAGTTAAGAGATAAGCGAGTTCTTAGATTGTGCGGGGGTGAAGTTTCCCCACAGAATCCTAGAAATCGCAATCGGGATAGTAGCGCGGCTTATCGACGAAGGAGAATAGCGGCGGTATATCGGGATAAACACCATCGTTAGATGTGCAATCTTACTTTTTACAGATAGGTTGAAGTGGATTAATTTCCAATTCAGCCTATTTGTGTATTATAACTAAGTCTTCTTGATCTCAACGGCGTTACTAATCTCTCGCTTCAACAAGCGCGAGATTAGTGTCGCCAAGATTCGAAATAAGGGCGATAAAGAAAACTTGGCTTGTGCCAAGCCTGTGGCGCTGGCAGAAGCCTTAGTTGCACTTATACTTTCCTAAAGTGCTAGAGTTCAGAAAACTTCATCTGAACTAAGTCTTCTTTAGCGAATCAAAAGAGCTAAGATTTGGCAATACTAAGAGATAGTTTAATAATAAATATTATAGAGGTCGCAGCGCTAAGCAACTATGCGGCTCGGGAGATAAAATATGGCAGATAGAATAGTAAGAATATCAGAGGAAGTTAAAAAAGAAATAAGCAATATCATTCAAAATGAGATCAAGGACCCAAGACTACCGACAATGGTGAGCATTATAGCCTGTGAGGTCTCAAAGGATTTAAGCCATGCAAAAGTTTATGTAAGTGTTTTGGGAGATGCTGATGAGAAGAAAAATGCAATGAAGGCTCTTAAAAGTGCGTCGGGTTTTATTAGACGTCTGCTGGGACATAGAGTTCAACTAAGGGCTACTCCTGAAATTCATTTTGAATTGGACACTTCAATTGAGCATGGTATTCATATAAACAAGTTAATAGATGACGCAAAAAAAGAGTTTAAGGAATAACTAAATAATAAAACACGATTTTGAAACGGAGAAAATTATTATTTAGTTATTTCTACTACTAAGGTAATGGGGGTCAAAATGGACAAAGAAATTATTAAGTTAATAGATGAAGCAGGAGGGGTAGCAATATTTCCTCACATTTCAGCTGACGGAGATGCTATAGGCTCATCTCTTGCTTTAGGGTTAGCACTAAAAAATGCTGGTAAGAAGGTAGCAATATATATTGAAGAAAATATTTCAAATGTATATAAGTTCTTACCAGGAATTGAATTAGCTACTTTCTATAATGAGCTGGAAGATGTTATGGATTTGAATATAGCACTAGATACTGGTGATGTAGGCAGATTGGCCTCTAGAGCAGAAGCTTATTTTAAAGCACCATGTACGATAAATATTGACCATCATGTTACTAACACAAAATTTGGTCATTTAAATTTTGTGGATGCTTTGTCTGCTTCAACAGGCGAAATAGTTTACAAAATTATAAAGCAGTTGAAGTTAAAAATTGACACTGATATTGCTATGTGCCTTTATACTGCAATTGCAACAGATACTGGTGGCTTTAAGTATGGAAATACAACTGCAGAGACACATAGGATAGCTGCAGAGCTACTAGAAACAGGCATTGATATAGGAGATCTGTCTCAAAGGATTTTTGAAAATACAACTTTTGCAAAGCTGAAATTGACCCAGAAATCCATTGAATTACTCGAATTGTATGAGAATTCAAAGATTGCAGTTACTGTACTCTCATTAGAAGATATTAGATCAATTGGAGCCAAGGATGAGGATTGTGATGGTATTGTAAATATAGGAAGGTCAATTGAAGGTGTTGAGGTTTCAATTTTAATTAAGGAAAAAGAGAACAATGAGGTTAGGGTTAATTTGAGATCTAAAGCATTTGTAGATGTTTCAGAGGTGGCTGCGGCTTTTGACGGTGGTGGTCATAAAAGAGCTGCTGGATGTACAGTCAAGGGTAGTGTAGAAGATGTAAAAGCTAAGTTAATTAATGCTGTAAAGGATAGACTTTAATATGAATGGTATTTTGAATGTATTAAAACCAGCAGGAATGACATCCTTTGATGTGGTAGCCTTTTTGAGAAAAACTGCAAGTCAAAAAAAAATAGGGCATACAGGAACTTTAGACCCATCTGCGGTTGGTGTTCTGCCAATATGTTTAGGAAATGCAACCAAGGCAATTGAGTTTATGATTGATAAGGATAAGGTATATCGTGCAGAACTGACGTTGGGTTTTGCTACAGACACACAGGATTCATCAGGGAAGGTAATTTTTGCAAATAATGTTGATGCTGACTATAACACAATATCAGAGGCAGTTATGAGTTTTGTCGGTGAGATACAGCAGCTACCACCAATGTATTCTGCTATTAAGATAGGTGGTAAAAAGCTATATGAACTTGCAAGACAGGGTGTCACGATTGAGCGTCAGATTAGAAATATCAATATATTTGACATTAAAATAATTAGAATATGGGAAGAAAATACAGTTATTGAAAACGGAGAGCAGAATACAGAATTTCTTGCTAAGAAGGTGCTTTTCGATGTGCACTGCTCAAAGGGTACATATATTAGAACACTTTGCCATGACATTGGAGAGAAACTGGGTTGTGGTGGTCATATGTCTTTTTTAATTAGAACACGTGCAGGTAAATACAATTTAGATTCAGCTCTAACTATAGAAGAAATAAAAGAATTGGCAAATAAAAATGTCCTTAAAAGTAGTTTAATACCAGTTGAGACGGTTTTTGAAGAATATGATAGCGTTTTTCTGGAAGTAGCTGACACGTTTAATTATAATAATGGTGTAGGGATAGAATTTGTTTGTGATAAATTTGATAAGGATTCTTTAAAGAAGGTATATGATAAAAACGGCACTTTTTTAGGGATAGGAGAGCTTTCTAATAACGGACAAGCTGTGTATCTTAAAACGAAAAAGTTTTTTAGGGACAACTAAAGGAGACCTTCATGCAGGTTATTTATTCTAGTGATATTAAAAATTATTTTGACTGTAATACAGGAGTTGGGCTGGGCAATTTTGATGGTTTACATATTGGACATATGGCCCTCATTAATACCTTAATACGGGAATGTCGGTTAAATGGATTGTCTTCTATAGTTTATACTTTTATAAAGCATCCTGAAAACATACTTAGGAAGAAACTTATTACTCCTATGCTCTTAACTGAAGAGAAAAAAATAGAGTTACTTAGTGAGATGTTATTGGATAATCTATATTTTGATAAGTTTAATGAGGATTTTTCAAGATTATCACCTGAGGAATTTGTGAAAACTATCTTGATAGACACACTTCATATAAAACTTGCTGTAGTGGGATATAATTATAAATTTGGTTATAAAGGGCAGGGAGACATACAACTTTTAAGGGAACTAGGCAAAAAATACTGTTTTAAGGTTATAGTTATACCTGCTATTAAATGTGATAATCAAGTTATAAGCAGTACAAGGATAAGGCAATGCATTATAAATGGGGAGCTTGAGAATTCCTACAAGCTTTTGGGGAGAAATTATTCTATTACTGCAGAGGTGGTAAGTGGTAGGAGAATAGGGAATACCATTGGTTTTCCTACAGCAAATATCCACCCAGAGAGATTTCTGGTACTACCTGAAAATGGTGTATACATTACAAAGACATTATTAAATGGAAAGCTTTATAATAGTATGACAAACGTTGGATTTAACCCAACTTTTGAAGATGTTAGGCAAAAAACAGTAGAAACACATATAATTGATTTTAACCAAGATATTTATGGAAAAAAGATAGAGGTATTCTTTCTGAAAAAAGTTAGAGATGAGAAAAAATTTGAAAATGTTGAGTGTTTGATTCGGCAAATTTCAAAAGATATGCAGGTAGCCAAAGAATACCTTGGAATAGGGCAGGGATGATAAAATATAGAACGGTTATTACTGGAATTGTTCAAGGAGTTGGTTTCAGACCATTTATATACAACTTGGCTATGCAGCTTGGATTAAAAGGCTGGGTTGGCAATGCTGACAGTGATGTAATAATAGAAGTAGAGGCAACCTCAAACCAAATCATTTGTTTCCTTGAAAGAATAAAGGAAACAGCCCCCATTATATCTAAAATAGAATCTATTTACTATGAAGAATTGCCACTTGAAGGCTTTAATGATTTCAGTATAAGGCAAAGTAAGATGAATTCTAAAGGACAGATTTATATTTCTCCCGATGTTTGTACTTGTGTGGATTGCTTGGAAGAGCTCAAAAGCAGTAAAGATAGAAGGTTCATGTACCCATTTATTAATTGTACCAACTGTGGTCCACGGTTCACCATAATCAAAGATATACCATATGACAGAGATAAATCTACAATGAGTAGTTTTGAAATGTGTGATAATTGTAGAAAAGAGTATACAACACCTTCTGATCGGCGGTATCATGCTCAACCTGTAGCTTGCCATGATTGTGGACCTAGTCTTGGAATATCAGATGAAAATGGTAACGATATATCTAATACTCAAATGACCAGTAATGAATGTACCCTATACATTACTGAAGTAATAAAAGAAGGACAAATTGCTGCAATAAAGGGCATTGGCGGATACCATCTCGCGTGTAATGCCTTGAATGAGGCTGCCGTGGACAGACTCAGAAGTAGAAAGCAGCGTGACGATAAGCCTTTTGCATTGATGATGAGAAATCTTGATGTGGTGGCTAAATACTGTAAAATGAACGATAAGGAAATGCAATTGTTGAAATCACCTGCTAGTCCAATAGTATTACTTGAAAAGAAAGTAGATATGGAGTTGCCTGCAGCAATAGCGTCCTTAAATAGGTATCTCGGTGTAATGTTACCATATACTCCAATACATCACATCTTGTTTGAACAGGATGGGTTTCCTGAGATTCTAGTTATGACAAGTGGAAATCTGAGCAGTGAGCCGATCTTTTATAAGGATGAGGATGCAATTAGTGGACTTATTGGTATTGCAGATGCGTTTTTAACAAATAACCGAGACATTTATATACGAACAGATGATTCAGTTACTAGAGTTTTTGAAAACAAAGAATATATTATAAGACGCTCAAGAGGATATGTTCCAAAGCCAATTAAAATAGATGTGCATAAACTTTTGGGAATTGATGAAAATTATAAAATACCCTCAGTACTAGCTTGTGGTGGGGAGCTGAAAAATGTTTTTTGCTTAAACAAGAAGAACTTGTTTTATTTGAGCCATCATATTGGAGACCTTGAGAATGAAAGTACAAATATAGCTTTCAGTACTGGCATTGAACATTTTGAAAGATTATTTAACATAACCCCAGAATATATAGCATATGATCTTCACCCAAACTATTACTCTTCTTTGTATGCTTTGAATCACTCTGAAAAAAATAAAATAGGAATTCAACACCACAAAGCCCACATCGCTGCCTGCATGGCTGAAAATCAATTGGTTGGCCAGGTAATAGGCGTTTCCTTTGATGGAACAGGTTTTGGAGATGATGGTAATATTTGGGGAGGGGAATTTTTCAAGGGAGGTTATTATGGCTTTGAGAGAGTTGGGCATCTGGAATATGTTATGATGCCTGGCGGAGATTCGGCTGTAAAGCACCCGTGGAGAATGGCCGTAAGCTACCTTTTTTCTGCGAAAATGCTAGATCTTATTCAAGAAAACAAGGGAGATGAAGGTTATGGAAAGGGTCTCTCACTGAGCAAAATAAGCCAAAATGACATTGATTTTACAATAAAAATGTTGGAGAGAGGCTTGAACTGTACTCAAACCTCAAGTATGGGGAGATTTTTTGATGCAGTTTCTGCTTTGCTGGGAATTAAAACTGATATCAGCTATGAAGGTCAGGCTGCAATTGAGCTAGAATTTTATTCAGTAGAGCAAAATGCAGAGCCCTACAATATTGAGCTTTGCAGTCAAGATGGCATTTCTGCGTCAAGGTATAGTTGCTTTATTGCAAAAACAGATGGTATAATTAAACAAATTGTCAAGGAGATCCAAGCTGGTAAGAGCAGGGGACATGTATCATCTAGATTTCATTCAACTATAGCTGAAATTGTATTGCAGGGCTGCAAAATAATAAGGGATAGTAGTAGCTTAAATTCAGTAGTTTTGAGTGGTGGAGTTTTCCAAAACATTACCCTGCTGAAAATGAGCGTTAATAGACTTAGAAAGCATGGTTTTAAAGTCTATACTCATTCCGAAATCCCAGCTAATGATGGGGGGATTGCCTTGGGACAAGCAATTATGTCGTTGGCTATAAGTAGTGTTACCAACCCCTGAGATTGAAATACCACTACAGGGGGTATATAATAGCTAAGTGCTAAGTGCGAAGTACTTAGTGAAAAGTGAAAAGTTAAAAGTGAATAGTTATGGAAAGTCGGCTATGCCGACTAATTATAATTAAAGCAAAAACCAGGTATTCAGTTTTTATTAAATTTTCGTCGACGAAGTCGACGCACCATAACTATTCATCATTCACTTTTCACTATTCACTAAGCTTTTAAAGTAATACAGCTTGGTCTACAACAATAATTTCATTTTGGAAAGTTGAATTAATTAAAATAATAGGAGGACTAATATATGTGTTTAGGATTACCTGCGAAGGTTGTAAGTATCGATGGAAATAACAGTACGGTTGAAATGATGGGAGTAACAAGCACAATTTCTATAGAGCTTCTTGAAAATGTGAAGGTTGGTGATTTCGTTTTAGTACATGCTGGTTGTGCTATTCAAATACTTGATGAGGAAGATGCTCTCAAAACAATAGAAATATTTAATGAAATCAGGGAGCTAGGTATGAGATGACAAACTATATAGATGAATTTAGAGACAAGGTAGTAATGCAGAAAATTGTAGAACGACTTTGCACTTATTCCGGACGGAATATTAAAATCATGGAGGTATGCGGGACACACACAATGGCCATTTCACGGTTGGGGCTTAGGTCACTTTTACCCAAAAGTATCGAGCTGCTATCTGGGCCAGGCTGTCCTGTATGTGTTACGCCAACATCATATATTGATAGCGCAACAGAACTTGCTGACAACAAGGATATTATTGTGACAACTTTTGGCGATATGATGAGAATACCTGGAAATGAAAGTACTTTGCTTTATAAGAAAGCGAAAGGATGCAACGTCCAAATGGTTTATTCTCCTCTAAATGCAGTTGATTTAGCCAGAGAGAACCCAAATAAGGAGGTTGTTTTTTTGTCTGTTGGTTTTGAAACTACAACTCCCGTTATTGCACTTTCAGTATATAAAGCCAAAAGTGAAGGAATAAAAAATTATTCGGTACTAACTGCAAATAAAACTATGCCAGAGGCCATTAAAACCTTGGCAGGCGATGAGGAGTTGGCCATTGATGGCTTTATTTATCCAGGCCATGTTTGCGCAATAATTGGTACAGACTTTTTTTCTTATTTATCGTATAATATGGAAAAGGCTGGAGTCGTGGCAGGTTTTGAACCTTTAGATATATTGTATTCAATTAATACATTGGTGAAAAATATTACTGAAGATAACTATATTTTAGAAAACATGTATTCAAGGATTGTTAAAAAAGAGGGGAATATAAAGGCTCAGCAGAAGGTGTTTGAGATTTTCGAACCTAATGATGCTGTATGGCGTGGGATAGGGATGATTCCGAACTCTGGAATGGGGCTTCGGGACGAATATGAAAAATTTGATGCAGCTAAAAAATTTAATATTAAGCTAAAAGTAAGTCCAGAACCAAAGGGATGTCTTTGTGGCGAAGTGCTAAAAGGGAAGAAAAGACCCTCTGATTGTAAACTTTTCAAGACCAGATGTACCCCAGAAAATCCTGTGGGAGCATGTATGGTTTCGTCAGAGGGAACGTGTGCTGCCTACTATAAGTATGGTGATGGGCAGATAAGTTGAATTAAATTTTGTGCATATAGGCTCAAGGAGGTCAACAAAACAAATGGAAAATATAATTACTTTAGCACATGGAAGTGGCGGCTCTGCAACATTGAGGCTAATAGATCAAGTGTTTAAAAAGCATTTTAATAATGATATCTTATCGATGGGAGACGACTGTGCTAGGCTGAATATAGGTAATGCAAAAAATATAGTTTTCACAACCGATAGCTTTGTTGTAACTCCAATTTTCTTTAAAGGAGGTAATATTGGCAAGCTTGCGGTTTGTGGTACTGTAAATGATATAGCAACTAGTGGTGCAACGCCACTATATTTGAGCTGTGGCTTTATTATTGAAGAAGGGTTTAGCATAGATGAGCTGGAAGAAATAGTTGAATCCATGAGCAATACTGCCCGTGAATGTGGAGTTCAAATAGTAACGGGTGATACAAAGGTAGTTCAAAAGGGTGCAGCAGATAAAATATTTATTAATACCTCTGGCATCGGAATAGTGCCTGATGGAATAAATATTTCAGGCAGAAATGCAAAGGTAGGAGACAAAATTATTATCTCCGGTACAATAGGAGATCACGGAAGCTGCATTTTATTAGAAAGAGAGAATATGGGTTTACAAGCTAAAATAAAGAGTGACTGCGCCCCACTCTCTAGCTTGGTACAGGATATGCTAAAAATTACATCTGAGATTCATGTGCTCAGAGATCCCACTAGAGGTGGTGTGGCTACTACCTTAAATGAGATCGCTGCGCAAAGCAAGGTTACAATACTAATCCATGAAGACAAACTTCCTGTAAAGCTTGAAGTTCAAGGGGTATGTGAGCTTTTAGGTATGGATCCTTTGTACATGGCCAATGAAGGAAAACTACTCTGCTTTGTGCCTGCTGAAAAAGCAGACGTCATACTGAACACTATTAGAGGGAACAAATATGGAGAGAATGCTCAAATTATAGGTGAGGTTGTGAAAGCAGGAGAACCCAAAGTTCTACTCCACGCATTGAGTGGTGGAATAAGAATTATTAATTTACTTGCAGGTGACCAATTACCAAGAATATGTTAGAAAATAACTAAGGAATAACTAAATAATAAAACATGATTTTGAAAGGAGGAACACAGCTTTGATTATTTCTATGAAGGATTTAGGGAAAACATATAAGAATGGACAAATAGAAGTTGAAGCACTTAGACATGCCAATATCAATATAGAAAAAGAAGAGTTTGTTGCCATAATGGGGCCTTCAGGGTCAGGGAAATCTACTCTGATGAATATAATTGGATGCTTAGATAAATCCACAGCAGGCGAGTATTGGTTGGAGGGTGTTAATATTTCTACCTTAAATGAGGTTGAACTCGCTAAAATCAGAAATCTTAAAATCGGCTTTGTATTTCAGTCATTTAATTTATTGCCTAGGATTACAGCATTGCAGAATGTTGAGCTGCCAATGATTTATGCAGGAATTGGTAGCAAGGAAAGACGAAAAAAAGCTATTAGCGCATTAGATAGAGTAGGATTGGAACCGAGGATGCACCACAAGCCCAATGAAATGTCAGGAGGACAGAAGCAGAGAGTTGCTATTGCACGAGCATTGGTAAATTCTCCAGCTATAATACTTGCGGATGAACCTACTGGAAATCTTGACAGTACCTCTGGCGAGGAGATCATGACTGTATTTCAAGACTTGAACAAAGAAGGAGTAACTATTGTACTTGTTACACATGAGCCTGATATCGCAGCACATACCAAAAGAGTTTTGAAATTTAGGGATGGATTATTGATATCAGATGAACCAGTTAAAAATCCTATGGATGCCAGAGAGATACTCAGTCACTACAACAAAGTAGAGGCATAATGCTAGTTGAAAGATTTAGCATAGTATTTTATATATTTATATATTTATATATTCTAAGATTAAAAAGGAGGACAAAATTTGAACGAGAATATTCCATTAAACAGCGAAAATAATTCTGCGGTAGAAAAGTACAATTATCCAAATATGAATTTTATTCAGAGAGTTATTGGTGTGATTTTTTCACCAGGTAAAACCATGCATTCACTTGCACAGAAACCGCGTATACTATTTGCATTGTTGCTTACAATTATTACACCAATAGTTATGATTATTTCAATATTCCCAATGTATAAGGAATACTCGAGGGGAATCTTGGAGGCTACATTTGCAAAAATGAATAATCAAATGACTGCTGAACAAATAGACCTGGCTCTTAATGTTTCGAAATATACAGCACCAATTGCTGGTGCTATTATGGCTGTTGCTATGTGGTTCTTAGGAGCATTGCTTTTGTGGGTTATTATCAAGATATTTAAGGGAGAAGGCAGTTATAAACAAATTTTGTCAATTACAGGGTACGCTGCTGTTATATCGGCATTGGCGGCCATTGCAACAATTGTAACTACACAGATTATAGGTGTATTTAATGAAGTAAGCTTTACTAGCTTAGCGTCTCTTTTGCCCAATATGAAAGGAAACTTTCTATATGGTGTGGCAAAAGCCATAGATGTATTCAGTATTTGGCAGTATGTTGTAATAGCAATTGGTACAGCTATCGTGAGTAAGCTGGAAAAAAAGAAGGTATACATAATAGTAACATGTATTGTTGCAGTTTTATTGATATATGCAGGTGTGATGGAAGTCAGAACTGCTGCATTAATTTAAAGAAGACTTAGTTCATCGAAGTTTGGTGGCACTTAACTCCTGCTAAAAAAGCAGGAGATTAGTAACGCCGCTAAGGTAATTTTGTACATATTTTGGGGGTAGAAAATGAAAAAGAAGGTTTTTATAGGAATTAGTGTCGCGACGTTAATTATTATTTTGATAGTGGTGGGAATAGTAAAGAACTCTGTAACGGCAGGAACAGGCGCGGTATTTAGTGTTAAAGCAAGTGAAATAACAAAAGGTGATATTACTTCATACCTGTCTGCAAATGGAACAGTGGCAGAGATAGAGAAGTCTGAAATTTTTATTGATATACCATTAAAAGTTACAAAGGTGCATGTAAAGCAAAATGACGTAGTTAAAAAAGGGCAAAAGCTAGCAGATTTTGATTTTGATGCAATGAATTTACAGCTGGAACAGGCAAAACTTCAATTAAGAACTCAGGAGCTTACTTTAGAGAAACTAAGGCTTATAGATTCTACAATTAGTGTGACAGCTGGGCAAAATTCTTTAAAGGTAGCACAAAACAGCATAGCAGCGGCACAAAGAAGTTATGATGTTGCTTTGAAAAACCTTAATGACAGTACGGCACTTTATGCTGTCGATGCTATTTCTAAGAGTGAGCTTGATAAAGCGGAAAGTTCATTAAAGGATGCGGAGTCTTCATTAATAAATGCAAAGCTCAGTCTTGAATCTCAAAAAGATTCAATAAGCGCTACATCCAAGTCAAATAATCAATCAGCAAGTTCAAAGCAAATTGATATTCAATCTCAGGAGGTTGCAATAGAAAACAGCAATCTTACAATAAAGGATCTTGATAGTAAAATTAAAAAGTATACAGGTGCTATGTATAGTGGTATGGATGGCGTTGCATCGCAGGTAAATGTTTCAGATGGATCTTTTACACCGAGCGGGCAACCAACTTTTGTAGTTGTAAATCCGAGTAAATTAGAAGTTAAGCTAAATATAAATGAGTACAATGCCAAGCAGATGAAGGTAGGTCAGAAGGTAGAAATCACCGGTGATTCAATTCCTGAAACTGATAAAATTACAGGCAAGGTAAGAAGTGTCTCTCCTGTTGCTAGTAAGAATGTGACAAGCACTGGTAGTTCAGAAACGGTCATAGAGGTATTAGTAGATATTGATAACATTACACCGTCCATTAAGCCAGGTATAACGGTGAATTGTGATATTAAAACAGTTGAAATTAAAAATATTCTTACAGTTGAGCTTGATATGCTAAGTTCGGACAAAGATGGCAATAATTTCGTATTTGTTCTTAGCAGTGATAAAAAAACCATGCAAAAGAAGAAAATTGAAATTGGTACCAACTCAGACATGAAGGCTGAACTTAAAAGTGGAGACCTCAAGGAAGGAGATCTTGTGGTTATGATTCCTCTATCATCATACAAGGATGGATCCAGGATAAAATTAATCACAGATCAAAAGTGAGGTTAAACAATGAATATTATTGAGAGCTTTAAGCAAGCATTATCAAGCCTTCGAGCAAATAAGCTCCGTTCCATTTTGACAATGCTTGGAATAGTGATGGGAGTATTCTCGGTTATTACAATTGTGGCAATTGGGAATGCAACGCAAAGTTATGTGGATAGTGAGTTTGCAAAAATAGGAGCTAATGTATTAATTGTAACATATAAATCTGGGGATATTAATTCTAACGATGTACTTAAAAGCGATGATATGAAGGCAATTAGTAAAAGTGTTGAAGAAATAAAAAATATTGGTACGAATATATCTAGAACTGGATCTTTGAGGCTTGGTACAAAAACCAGGACAGCAAATATAAATGGTATCTCATCTCAGTACAAGGATATTATTCCAGCTGAGATGGTACAGGGCAGAATGATAAATGATGTAGATAACTCAACAAGGTCAAACGTAGTAGTTATTACTGAGGAGTTTGCAAAAGCTAACTTTGGAAATAATGCTCCAATTGGACAAAAACTAAAGGTGGCATTAGGATCGGGTAGCACGTTAAACTTAAGAGTGGTAGGAGTAACTAAGACAGAGGAATCTCCATTTGGAGGAATGATAGATAATGAAAATCAAGCAGTATCCTTAACCATTCCTATGACTACCTTACAAGCTTATTATCCTTCGTCAGATCAATTGAATTACTTATATGCTTCTGTTGAGGTACAGGATGATGCAGCCTTAAGAAAGATAGGTGACAAGATTGTTAAAGTTCTTGAGACAAAGCACGGTAATAAAGATAAATATTCTATTCAATTCTTTTCCGATTTTCAGAAAAGCCTAAATGTAGTGTTGAATGTAATATCAACAGTATTGCTAGTTGTTGCTGTCATTACTCTTATTGTTGGAGGCATCGGCATTGTAAATATACTTCTGGTTTCAGTTACAGAGCGTATTAGAGAAATAGGAGTAAGAAAAGCGCTGGGAGCAAGAAAACGAGATATCGTAATACAGTTTATTACTGAGTCAATAATATTGACTGGAATAAGTGGTACAATTGGTATTATTATGGGCATAGTGGCGGGGTTTGTGATATCTTCACTTATAAAAATACCACCAGTTGTAAATGTAAAAGTAATTGTACTTGCATTCCTAGGATCAGTGGCACTGGGCTTATTATTTGGAGTTTATCCAGCTAAGAGAGCTGCAGATCTTGACCCTATTGAGTCACTCAGATATGAATAACACAGAATTTATATAAATATTATTGATTAATTGGATACATACCAATAAAATCCATAGGTTGGCTTATAATTAAATGCGGCCTATGGATTTCCTGATATGCCATTGTCATTTGTATAGCACAATTCTGTTTATGGTTTTAACTTTCCCTACACATGCACAGTAATTTTCCTGAAATAAGTCCAACTAAAAATGTCCCGCCTAAAATGCACAAAGCCGCTGTTGCTGAAAGAGAAAATTCGGTTTCATCACTTTCTGCAGATCTAGAAATTCCTTTTTTGGTGGCTCTAGAATATTTCCTGTTTTTTAAATTGTTCATAAGTGCCTCCAAGCTTCGAAATAAGTGCGACTAGAGTTCAGAAAATTTCATCAGAACTAAGTCTTCTTTAGTATTTGTAGTTTAGTCAATATTAATTCAGATTTTATTATATAATATGGGAAAAGCTTCTCTAAAAAAATAATAAAAAAAGTTTAATCTATAGAAAAGTCTATAAAAATTATTGATTAACAAATATGACTTTCCAAATATTGAATATATACGTTTTTTTTTATTATACTATATATGAATGCTTCATTTACAAATTTGAAATTTCAGGAGGTAAGTATGACAAGCACTAATGTTTTAGAAGAAAAACTCGAAAAGATAGCAGAAATAAATGGAATTAAGGTATATAACATAAAGTCAAATAGATTTAAGACAAACACCATAAATATTTTTTTCCAAGATAATTTAGATAAGGATTCAGTTGCATTAAATGCACTGTTCCCTTCTGTTCTTAGAAGGGGTTGTAGCGGTCTTCCAACCATAAAGGACATTAACCTATATTTGGAAGAATCATATGGGGCGGTGTTTGATTGTGGCATTGTAAAAAAAGGTGAGAAGCAAATAATCCATTTCTACTTTGAGTATGTATCGGATAAATATACTTCTGATGCTGATAGAAATTTTCAAAAGGCTCTAGATTTTCTTCTGAATATAATTTACAAGCCAGCTTTGCAGGATCATTCATTTAATGAGCAATATGTTGAGCAGGAAAAAAGTAATTTAAAGATGCTTATTGAGAGCAGAATTAATGATAAGGTTCAATACGCTTTAGACAGATGTTATGAGTTGATGTGCAAGGATGAACCCTTTGGACTATATGAATATGGTACCATAAAGCAGATAGAAAACATTACTTCAAGCGAGCTATATAAGCACTATAAAGAAAAAGTAAGTACGTTGCCGGTAGAAGTATTTATAACAGGAGAATTATGTGATAGCGATATAGAAGTTCTAAAGAATAGTTTAGATAGTATCAATAGGAGTGCTCAGAAAGGCTTGCTTTCTAGTATTGTTAAAAAATATGTTGATAAAGTCAGCTACTTTGAAGACGCCATGGATGTAAATCAGGGTAAACTATCATTGGGATTTAGAACAAATATTACATCTAATGAGGATGATTATTACGCTTTGCTGGTCTATAATGGAATACTTGGTGGAGGTATGCATTCTAAACTGTTTCAGAATGTAAGAGAAAAGGCTGGGCTAGCATATTACGTATTTGCAGGCTTAGAGAAGTTTAAAGGCTTGATGATTATTGCCGGTGGAATAGATATTAAAGAGAGGGATCATACAAAGGAACTGATTCTTAAACAGTTAGACGAAATTAAAGAAGGAAATATAACAGATTATGAATTTAAATCAACGATTAAGTCTTTAGAAACTGGTATTCAATCTTTGAAGGATAGTCAACTGCAGGTTGTGGATTTTTATTTAAGCCAGTTAATATCCCAAACGCATGATACACTGGAGGGGCTACTCGAAAAAATACAGAGGGTGACTAAACAGGATGTAATAGATGTTTCAAAGAAAATACAGCTTGATACGGTGTATTTTCTTACCTCAGAGGCTTGAAAATTTATACAATAAAATATAATGACTTATATGGAGGATTTTATGAAATTTGAGACCATTGAATATAAAAAATATGATGAAACTATTTATAAATATGAACATAGCAGCGGATTAAAGTGCTTGGTTGTTCCTAAAAAAGGTTATTACAAGAAGCATGCAACTTTCTCGACACAATACGGTTCAGTAGACAATGAGTTTGTTATTCCTGGTGAGAAAACTCAAACGAGAGTGCCCGATGGAATTGCTCACTTTTTGGAGCATAAACTTTTTGAACAAAAGGATGGAAGTGTAATGGATAAGTTTGCGGCATTAGGTTCAAGACCAAATGCTTTCACAAGCTTTAATCAGACGGTATACTTATTCTCTTGTACAGATTTGTTTAGAGAAAATTTCGACCTACTTTTGAATTTTGTTCAAAATCCATACATTACTGACGAAAGTGTGGAGAGAGAAAAGGGAATTATAGGACAAGAAATTAACATGTACCGCGACGATCCAGGCTGGAGAGTTTCCTTCAACCTTTTAGACGCTTTTTACAAAAATCACCCAGTCAAATTTGATATTGCTGGATCAATAGAGAGCATTAGTAAAATTACAAAGGACACATTGTATAAGTGCTATGAGACCTTTTATCATCCTTCAAATATGGTAGTAACAGTAGTAGGAGATGTAGACCATATACAGGTGTTTGAACAAATTGAGAAAAATATACAAGCCACTGAAAAGACTTCTGAAATAGAAAGAATATTCCCAGAAGAGAGTGACAGCGTAAACAAAATATATGTAGAGCAAAACATGCCTGTTTCAACGCCTCTTTTTTATACTGGGTTTAAAGATAATAATTTTAATCTTCAGGGTTTAGAAATATTGAAATATGATTTGGCAGTTAAGCTTATAATGTCAATGATTATGGGGAAGAGCTCTGAGCTATATGCAAAGCTTTATGATAAAGGACTTATTAATTCTACTTTTGAAATGGATTTTTCTATTGAGAAGAGTTATGCGTATTCTATGTTTGGTGGAGAATCAGTAAATCCTGAGGCTGTTAAAGATAGTCTAATAAAAGAAATACGGAAGTTTCGCAGTAATGGTCTAGATCCACAAACCTTTGACAGGCTGTTAAAAGCATCAAAGGGTAGATTTTTGAGGCAAATGAATTCTGTGGAAAGCATTTCTAGGATGTTTATAAATTTATATTTTAAAGGCGTGACTATGTTTGATTATCTAGACGTTTATGATACAATGAGTTTTGATTATATTATGGATGTGTTTGATATGCATTTTGACATTGAGCGTATGGCGTTATCTGTTGTAAAAGGAACGTCCAAATAATAAACCCCGATTTCTCCTTTTAAAAATGGGAAGTTATTATTTGGTTGTTCCTATAAATAAGATGGAATTTTGTGGAGGGTTTTATGAATGAGAGAATAGCTGTGAGTTTCCCCAATATGGGGATAAATCTTAATATTTCAAGAGAAGCTTTTAGGGTATTTAATATTCCTATATATTGGTATGGAATTACGATGGCGATAGCTTTCCTGGTATGTGTACTTTGGGCTATGAATGATTCAAAGAAGTTTGATTTAGTGCCTGAAACAGTAATTGATTTGATGCTGTTTGCTGCTCCAGCTGCAATAATATTTGCAAGAATATATTACGTAGTATTTAGCTGGGGAAACTATAAAAATAATTTAATAGAAATCATCAATATTAGAAATGGTGGGCTTGCCATATTGGGTGGTGTAATTGGCGGAGTCCTTGCAGGCTTTTTTGTAGCGAGATACAAAAAAATACCTATTTTAAAATTCTTTGATTTTTTTATCCCATATGTTGCACTTGGACAGGCTATAGGGCGTTGGGGGAATTTCTTTAATCAAGAAGCTTTTGGCACAAATACTACACTTCCTTGGGGTATGACTAGTCCAGTTACGAAGGCATATTTATCTAACAATGCAGAGCAATTAAAGGCATTAAATGGAATAACAGTGTACCCTGATTTGCCTGTTCATCCCACTTTTTTATATGAGTCGATTTTAGATTTTGCAATATTTGCTCTATTGCTATGGATGAGAAAGAAAAAGAAGTTTGAAGGAGAAGTTTTCTGTTTATACTTCGTGACTTATTGCATAGGAAGGGCATTGATAGAAGGACTTAGAACGGATAGCTTGATGATTGGACATATACGAGTATCTCAGCTCTTGTCAATTGTACTTGTAATTGTTTTTGGCATTTTTATTATTTTCAAAAGAAATAAAATTAAAAATGGTAGTTTACAAGAGGTTGAAGTTGGGAATAGTGGCTATGCTGATATATTAAAGATTATGGAAGAAGAGGACAGTACTGAAACTAATCAGCAATTAGAAGATAATACTGCAGAGGAAAATGATGTAGAAGATAATACTGCAGAGGATAGTGATGAAGCCAATCAACAGTCAGAGGATCAGTCCGAAGAGATCCCGGAAACTAAAGATAAATGAAGAATCTCTTTTATAAATGATATTAGGAATGGTGAAAAATGTACTCTCTTGAAAAGTCAAAAACTACAAATTCATATAAAGGGTTTGATTATACTCTGTTTATATCAGTTATTGTCTTATCTGCTATAGGTCTCATTGTTTTGAGTAGTGCAGTAAAAGAAAGGCCAAGTATTTTGAAATCTCAAGTGCTGGCTCTTCTCATGGGTATTGCTCTATGCTTAATACTGAGTGCAATTGATTACAAAGATTTGAAGGTGCTCAGCCTGTTTATTTTCTTTGGCGCAATGGGATTAATGGTTGTTACATTGCTTTTTGGCACTGGCGCTCAGTTAGGTAATAAAAACTGGATCAACATAGCAGGTGTCAGTGTTCAACCTTCAGAATTTGCAAAAATTGCATATATAATTTTATCTTCTGTATTTTTAGAAAGGGTAAAGGATAGTTACGAAAAAAATAAGTCAGATATAATAAAGTTTATTGTATATTCCTGTATAGCTATTGGTTTTGTACTTTTACAAAAGGATTTAGGAACCGCACTAGTATTTGCATTTATTTTCTTTCTTTATATTTATTTCGTTGGAATACCTTACAGATACATATTTGTTTTATGTGGGGGTTTGATGCTTTCTTTACCATTTGTGTGGGTTTACGTTCTAAATGATAAAAGAAGAGACAGAATATTGACTTTTATTTCCCCAGAAAGAGATCCACAGGGTGGAGGCTATAATGTTATGATGTCTAAATTGGCTATTGGGTCAGGTCAACTGTTTGGACAGGGGTACGGCAGCGGACTACAAACTCAAAGTGGTAGTGTTCCAGTAAATGAATCTGACTTTATATTTTCAGTGGTCGGTGAGGAACTGGGTTTTATCGGCGGTGTAATAATTATTTTGCTAGGCTTGTTTATTTTACTGAGATGTATTTATATAGGCAGAAATGCCAGTGATTCGTATGGATCTTTTTTAGTAGTGGGTGTTACTGGGATGCTTGGATTTAATTTTATTGAGAACGTTGGCATGAGCATAGGATTACTTCCAGTAACTGGATTGCCTTTGCCATTTGTAAGTCAAGGAGGCACAGCAATTCTAGCAAACTTTATTGCAATTGGACTTGTGCTAAGTGTTTCTTTCAGAAGGAAAAGGAATGGTTTTAATTCAACATAATATGGACTTAATACTAGTACTTTTGGACTATAAAAGGCGGGAGCAAATTCCTGTCTTTTATTTTTTTTGGAAAATATGTAAAAACGTATTGATAAATTTCCAGTTTTGCAATAGAATATCTATATAAGTGGTGCGAAGTGGTGAGAAGTGGAAGCGATCATTTGAAAGCGAGGTGTAAAATTTGTTTTATGGCGAGTATCAACATACAGTTGACCCAAAAGGACGAGCGATAGTACCCTCGAAGTTTAGAGAGGGCTTGGGCGAAAAGTTCATTTTAACAAAAGGACTTGATAGCTGTTTGTTTGCATATTCATCTGAAGAGTGGACAAGCTTGGAAAACAAATTAAAGACACTACCATTTACTGATAAGGATGTACGTGCGTTTATTAGATTTTTCTTTTCTGGCGCAACTGAGTGTGAGGTTGATAAGCAGGGAAGAATTCTCATACCACAAAATTTGCGCGAATATGCTGCACTTGAAAAGGACATTTCTATAATTGGAGTTTCCTCAAGAGTTGAGATATGGAATAAGACGACTTGGGAAAATTATAGTAGCGATGACAATATGACTGCAGATAAAATTGCTGAGAAAATGGCAATGTTAGGCATATAAGCAATAAATGAAGAACAGCTAGATAATAAAACACGATTTTGAGGTGGAAAATGGAATTTAAACATAAATCTGTGTTACTTGATGAATGCATTGAACATCTGAATATTAATCCGGAAGGAATTTATGTTGATGGCACCATCGGTGGAGCGGGGCACTCATCTGAAATATACAGAAGATTAAATTCAAAAGGTTATTTGCTGGGGTTAGACCAAGATAACTTTGCCGTAGAGATTTCTACTACACGTCTTGAAGATATTGAAGCTGAAACAGATTTTAAAGTAGTAAATACAAATTTTAAGAATATAGTCAAGGCCTGTGAAGAATTAGGGATTACAGAAGTTGATGGAATACTGCTTGACTTAGGGGTGTCTTCACATCAGCTAGATGAAGCATCTAGAGGGTTCAGCTATCAGAATAATGCACCATTAGATATGAGGATGGATAGAAACTCTGAACTCTCTGCATATCAAATTGTAAATGAATACTCAGAACAAGATATATATCGTATTATACGAGACTTTGGAGAAGAAAAATGGGCTTCAAGAATTGCTAAATTTATAGTTGCCGCTCGAGATGTACAAGCTATAGAGACAACATTTGATTTAGTTGATATCATCAAAAGAGCAGTTCCCAGTGGAGCAAGACGTGATGGACCGCATCCAGCGAAGAGAACATTTCAGGCAATTAGGATTGCTGTAAACCATGAGCTGGATATTTTAAATAAAACTATTGAGGATTGTGTGTCATTGCTAAAAAGTGGAGGAAGGCTATGTATAATAACATTTCATTCACTTGAAGATAGAATTGTAAAAATACAATTTAATAAACAGGTAAATCCATGTATGTGTCCACCTGCTTTTCCAGTTTGCGCATGTGGTAAAAAACCTAAAGCTATATTGGTAAATAGAAAGCCAATTATTTCTTCAGAAAAAGAGCTGGAGGATAATCCAAGATCAAGAAGCGCCAAACTGAGAGTACTACAGAAAATTTGATTTCATAAAATATTTCTTAAAAAGAGAAATTACATAAGAAAAAAAGTAAGTGAAAATCACAAAAGATGAAAAGCAAGTGAAAATCACAAAAGATGAAAAGCAAATGAAAATCACAAAAGATGAAAAGCAAGTGAAAATCACAAAAGAAAAAAAGCGAGTGAGAATTACAAAAGAAAAAAGGCAAGTGAAAATTACGAAAGAAAAAAGTAAGTGGAAATTACAAAAGATAAGTTGAAAAAGAGTTTGCTACTACAAAAGATGAATGATTAAAAAACAAAAGTAAAAACTTTTAAAAATGTGATGGGAATCAGATTTATGTTGATTCCCAAAACTTCTAATTTACTAGATTTATCTAATTATTGGATTTGGAAGAAAAAGGTATTTTGACAGGAGTGATAAAATTGGCTGCCACAAATAATAAATATGTTTATGGATCTGTTGCAGAAAACATTAAAAGTGATAGTTATGATCCTTATGAAGAAAATGTTGTACTTAAGTCAAAAAAAGTAGCTAGAAGTAATGCAAAAATTAAAGCCAAAATTATCTTTAATATTTTCATTATTTTTGGTATGTGTGCGATAATTATATTTCGATATGCTCAGATAAGTCAATTGAATTATGATAGTAATACGCTAAACAAAAAGTATGTAACTATGCAGAATGATAATAATCTCATTTCTATTGACATAGAGAAGGCTATGGGTTTAAAGAAAATTAGAGAAGTAGCAGAAAACAATCTTAACATGCATATGCCTTACAAAAACCAAATTATATATGTTAATGTTCCAAAGAAAGATGTGACAATACTTGCAAGCAAAGAACAATCAAAAGTTTCGGTTATGTTTAAAGATGTGGAAAACAGTATAAAGAAATTCTTGAACTTGTTTTATTGAGCTCCTGGAGGTAAAAATGAATTGAATAATTTGACATAGACTATAGATTTTATTAATACAAGATATTAAATCTATAGTTTTTTCTATTTTTTGTCAGTTCTAGATAAAAAAATAAAGTATTTTTGATATTTAAGTGATAAAAAAAATTTGAATTTAATAAATATTAATTATAGAGATTTTAGTTTATAGGGGGGGATATTTTTGGCTAGACCAAATTTAAATCTTAAAAAGAGACTTTTGACTGTATTAGGAATTTTCACTTTTCTCACAGCGTGTTTAGTGGTTAGAATTGCATGGATTCAAATAGCCAACGGTCAAGAATATCAGCAGAAAGCTTATGCACAGCAAACGAATGATAGAACGATTAGCCCTAAAAGAGGAACAATTTATGATAGGAACATGAAGCCTTTGGCTGTTAGTGGATCTGTTGAAACCGTTAGTGCAAACCCACAGGTCATAAGAGATCTTAAACTTGATGTTGACAAGATTTCTAGTGAGCTGGGAACAATACTTGGAATGAAAAAAGAAGACATCAAAAAAAAGCTCGGCAAAAATAGTCAGTATGAACTAATCAAGCAGAAGATTGATAAGGATATTGGCTCTAAGGTTAGACAGTGGAAAAAAGATAACAAAATCGAAGGAATATTTATAGATGAAGATTCAAAAAGATTCTATCCGAATAGCAATTTAGCAGCACATGTTATTGGCTTTACAAATATTGATAACGATGGAATAGATGGTGTTGAAAAGATCATGGAACAGTACCTAAAGGGTGTTCCAGGCAAGATATTAAGTGAGGTTGATGCTAGTGGCATGGAGCTGAATATTAGTGAGGAAAAGTATATTCAACCTCAGGATGGAAGCGACGTTGTTTTAACTATTGACGAAACTATCCAATACTTTGCAGAAAAAGCTCTTGAAAAGGCGGTTTCAGACAACAATGTTATAAATGGTGCAACTGCTATAGTTATGGATCCTCGTAATGGAGAGATATTGGCATTATCATCAAAGCCTGATTTTGACTTGAATAACCCCAGAGCAGCTCCAGCAGGAAAAGATGCTACTACATGGAAGGGAACCACTAAAGAGGAGGTAAGTTATCTGTCGAAGACTGTTTGGAGAAACAAAGCTGTAGTTGACACCTATGAACCTGGATCAACTTTTAAACCAGTTACAGCAGCAGCAGGACTCGAAGAAGGCTTAATAACACCCGAGACGCAGGTTACTGATGCTACGATAAAGGTTGGTGGATGGTCTATTAATTGCTGGAAGCCTAACTTCCATCTCCACGAAACCTTCAGAGAGGGAGTGTATAACTCATGCAATCCCGTTTTTGTAAGGCTTTCACAGTTAATTGGCATTCCTAAGTTTTACAGCTACGTCAAGGCTTTTGGTTTCTACCAGAAAACGGGCATAGACCTGCCTGGTGAAGCAAATAGTATTATTCATGCTAATCCAACAGAGATAAACATGGCAACTGCTTCCTTTGGACAGCGATTCCAGATAACACCAATTCAACTGATACAGGCATATGGTGCTATAGCAAATGGTGGAGAACTAATTACTCCACATGTTGTAAAAGATGTTTTGGATGACTCAGGTAACGTTGTGAAAAAATACGAACCTAAGGTTGTTAGAAAGGTCATCTCAAGGCAGACATCAGATACTTTAAAAGATATATTGTTGGGTGTTGTTGATGTTGGTACAGGTAAAAATGCACGTATACCAGGATATAAAATAGGAGGGAAAACAGGCACATCAGAAACAAATGTAAATGA
>Ga0209430_1000881_pt1 | contig 25422 bp, 26 predicted proteins | sample BarGraIncub1133A_FD_184504 | JGI IMG/M metagenome (GOLD analysis project Ga0209430, IMG submission 184504) | Arctic peat soil microbial communities from Barrow, Alaska - Barrow Graham LP Incubations 11-33A (SPAdes) (version 2) | ecosystem: Environmental > Terrestrial > Soil > Wetlands > Peat... | reverse complement strand
AAACCTTCTAACATTACAGTGGCTTAAACTAGGTAAAACAATATTCAATTTTTAAAAAAACCTATTAAGGCTTAGTTAAGTTCGCCCTTCTAGCTAAAGTCAAGTGCTTTTTTCACGCTATTACCTCCAATTTATTTTAGCTTGTTTTCTAGGTACAGTTCTCAAATAAGTAACATTCGGGTAGCCCATAACCATGCATACCATTACTTCTTGCGATTCACTAAGCCCCAAAAGTTCTTTAATTGTTGAGTTATGCTGTGCTGCTCTCACAAAAAATCCACTATAAAATGCACCTAAGCCTTGTGAAAAAGCCATCAGTTCCATATTTGAAGCCGCTAGAGCAGCATCAACAGGTGAATCAGCAACAACCAAAAGCACAACAGGAGCATTAAAGAACAGTGAATCATTTTTTCCAGACTGCTCTTTATCTGATGAATACATCTGTATCCACCTTTCCATGTAACTTCTCATCACTGCATTTGGTTGTTGTTCGCTTAAAGAAACACGAGCAAGATCACTAAGTCGTTTTAATGCAGAACTCCTAAGTTGCGCAATTTCTTCCTTGACAACAACATAGGAAACATTCTGGCTATTACTGCCAGTCGCTGTAAAGCGCCCAGCTTCTATAATATTTAATATTTTTTCATCCTCTACCTGCTGTTTTTTGAACTGTCTGACAGATCTTCTATACTTGATAAAATTAAGCAGATGTTCTGGATCAATTGTAAAGGTGTCTTTGTCGAACTCCTTCACATCTTTCATATCATATTCATCTAAAGAAATTGAATTTGTTGGACAAACAGCTATACAGTGTCCGCATTTCATACATAATGGATTTTTTACTATTGCCTTTTTGTCAATTATCTCAATATTATTTGGAAAACAATCCTTGGCGCATAGTCCGCAACCAATACACTTTTCTTGGTTTATCCTAATCATGATTAATACTCCCCTTATATCCCAATTCACTGCAATTTAATAAATCACTAATAAAATTATCTACTGCATCATATCGTTGTAATTTATCATAGAAGTCAAAATGAGTTTGTTTCTTTATAACATCTGCTTTTAAGAAAATATAATTGAAAAACCCAGCTATGATAAAGTTCTTTATCCATATAAGGTGTGTTTTACCTGCAAAAAGCTCACTAAGACAGTTGTTAAAAACTTCAACATCACTAAGTAAATGCGGTGGACCATCATTCTCTGCCAAATTATCCAAAATAGCAATTCTACAAATTTCAGGGTTTTCAGCAAAAAAGTCTGTAGCTAGCTTTAAAATAAGAATTAAACGTTCCTTGGCAGATAAATTTTCATAAGACTTGAGCTTTTCAGGCAATCTGTTTTTTGCACAGACCATTACACCTTTTACAACTGTCCTCATCAAATTATCCTTGCTTTGAAAATGGTAATTAACCATTCCATTTCCAACACCTGCTTTTTCTGTAATATCAGCAACAGTAATTTCACTTGGTTTTTTACCTAAGCAAATTAATTCTATAGTCACGTTAATCAGCCTTTGCTTTGCTGTATCCTTTTCCTTCATTTGTTATGCTCCCATCAAGTCTACAATAATTAGAATGTTATACTGTATACCATTCAGTATAGCGTTCTAATTTTCTATTGTCAATCTATGAGTATAATTTGTTCTATAATTATTAAGCAAAGTTTACATAATTTATTTTACATGTAACCTTATACTCATTTTTAGCATAAAATATTCTGTAGGAATTAGTCCGATGCCTACCGCCGTAATATACTGAAAGCAGCGGTACGACCCTGGATACTATTTCTAAGATTCCGTGGGGAAACCGCCCACAGAACCTAACAACTCTGTTTGTCCGATGCCTACCGCCGCTAAGATACCGAAATCGGCGGTACAGCCCTGGATAACGATTTCTAAGATTCCGTGGGGAAAGCGTCCACAGAACCTAAGAACTCTGTTTATATTATATTAGAGGAGGTTGGTACTATGCAAAACAATAAGCCCTATAAGCAAATGATGAATATGCCTATGCAAAGTTCGCCGATGATGAGTATGCCTATGCAAAATCAGCCAATGATGAATATGCAGATGCAGTGTTCGCCAATGATGAATATGCCAATGCAATATGCGCCAATGATGAATATGCCACAAGAGCAATTAGAATCAATGTATCCTAGATGTTACTATATTATAAACCCTGAAGTTGAACTTCAATGTGATATGATGTGCTCTAAATATGGGACAATGCACACTCCATCTCGCCAGCAAATGGATAACATGGTGGATGAAATCGACAATAAAGTAGGCTCTGATGTAGATGCAGAATATCAAGCTGCTGATAACAACGAGGATAGACAGTTTGAAGGATTTGGTGGTGGAGGCTTTGGTGGTGGACATCACGGCGAGGGCGGAAGAAGACCTTTTAGAAGAGACTTAATTTCTATCTTGTTCTTAAGAGAATTACTACGAAGAAGGCGTCCTAATCAATATTGATGTTTGTTTAGATACTTGATAAATCATGAGAATACTTTTCAATTGATTTATCATCTATCTTGTTTAATTCTTTTAGTCATTCTAAACCGTTTATTTAGGAGGCGTTTTTAAAATGCAATATAACATGATTCCAACTGGACAACATCAATTACCTCCATTACCATATCCATACAATGCATTGGAACCCGTAATTGGTCAAACAACCTTAAAAATACATCATGATAAACATCATAAATCTTATGTAGATGGTTTGAATAAGGCTGAAGTCAATTTAGTCGAAGCTCGACAAAAAAATAATTTTGAATATATAAAATACTGGGAGAAAGAACTTGCCTTCAATGGTTCAGGGCATATTTTGCATAGTATCTATTGGACAATTATGGCTCCACTGGGTATGGGCGGACAGCCTGGACCTCAAACAATCAATCAAATAAATAATTATTTTGGTAATTTTAACTCCTTCAAAGAACAATTCAAAAGTGCAACTGAAAAAGTTGAGGGCTCTGGTTGGGGAATTCTAACATGGCAGCCCACATGGAGGAGGCTAGAGGTCTTACAGGCAGAAAAACATCAAAATTTAACGCAGTGGAGTGGAATTCCAATTCTAGTCTGTGATGTGTGGGAACATGCCTATTACCTTGATTACCAGAATGAGCGCAGAAAATATATAGATACCTGGTGGAATTTAATAAACTGGTATGAGGTTGAAAGAAGACTGGTTCTTTCCATAAATGGTAATGTGCCACTTATGCTATAACACATAAACAGAGTTCTTGGATTCAGGTGGAGTTTTTACTCCCTCTAAATCTTAGAAATCGTTATCCAGGGTCATACCGCCGCTTATTTCCCACTTGTAGAAGTGGGAAATAAGCGGCGGTAGACATCGGATAAATTAAATTGACTGAAATTCTAAAAAGCTCGCCATAAATGGCGAGCTTTTTAGATAAAATTATAAATTTAGCGAGGTTGTACATAGAATTTGATAGCTGTTCTTTCTTCTCCATCAATAATAACCTCTGCAAAAGCAGGAATTGCAATAAGATCAATTCCATTAGGAGCAACAAAACCTCGAGTAATTGCAATTGCTTTAACTGCTTGATTTACTGCTCCAGCACCAATTGCTTGGAGTTCTGCATGATTATTATCGCGTAGAACAGCAGCTAGTGCTCCAGCAACAGATTTGGGCTGCGAAGTAGCTGAGACTTTTAGTACTTCCATAAATACATCCTCCTAAAAATGCTTTAATAATAAAATAAATTGGGAAAAAAATATTATTTATATGTTTAAAATAAGTATTCTATATATTACTTCAAATTCCTTCTTTTTACAATTTATTTTTTAAAAGGGTGATTTATTTGTTGACTATGCCTTCAAAATGTTGAATAACAGAATATTATCATTTATTTTTACAGTGATATCTTTAAAATTAAAAGCTCTCTTTAATTCAAATATATTAATCCTTTTTTGACCAATGATATTTGAAATATCCTGTGGTTTACATTCAATAATAATATCAGTCAAATCGCTAAGATTGTTTAATTTTATATATTGAATCATTTTATTTAGAAGAAGTTTTGACTGAACCAACTGTCTAAACGCAGGGTGAAATGGTCCCGCCTCCACTTCCCCAGTTTCACTTATGCTATCAGTAGGCTGTAACCCAATTCGAATAACATTAATATTGTTATCTTCATATATCGCTAACAGTTCAGCACATATATCGACAGCTTCCTCAATAGTCAGAGGTTGATACCTACCATCTAAATACATTTTCTGGAGATACGTGTTTTTAATTACAAGCGTTGGGTAAATTCTCACCATATCTGGCGCCATTTTGACTACTCTTTGAGCCGTAATAATTGCTTTTTCTTTTGAATCCTTAGGCAATCCAATCATTGTTTGAATTCCAAGTGAAAGACCCTTATCTTTAATCATTTGCGCCGCTTGTGTAACTACTTCAATGCTATGTCCCCTGTTACTGCATCTTAACACCTCATCATCCAAGCTTTGGGCTCCAAGTTCTATAGTTTTAACTCCATACTTAATAAGTAAATCAAGTATTTCTGTAGTGATATAATCAGGCCTTGTAGAAAGCCGCATTTGCATTACTTTCCCTGTTTTAACATAGCTGTATCCAATTTTAAGATACCATTCTTGCTCTTTCGCAGGTATTCCTGTAAAGCTACCTCCATAAAATCCTATTTCAACAAAGGCATCTCCACATGTTTTTAAATGATCCTCTATGGTTTTTCGGATCTCCGCCTCGTTGGCCTCATTCAACTGACCACTGATTATTTTTTGATTGCAATATATGCAATCAAAAGGGCAGCCTTTGTGAGGTACAAATATAGGAATAACTATATGTTTTTTAATTATTTAACACTCCCTTGAAATTATATTTGATACTGAGATAGTATAAAAATATCATGACTATGCTATTAAACTAATTACGTTTTGACTACTAACTTCTCCAGTGTGTCTTTCGCTGCATTTTGCTCGGACTCTTTTTTAGAACGACCGATGCCTTGTCCCGTAATAATGTCATTTATTCGTACCTCTGTAACAAAGGATTTATTATGGTCCGGTCCGCTTTCATCTATGACATTATATGAAATATTCTGTTCTCCATTTTTTTGAACTATTTCCTGCAGCTGTGTTTTGAAATCATAAAACAGTTTGCCTTCTACACAACTTTTTATAATATTCTCCATATATTTAAGAATAAATCCTTTAGCGGTATCAAATCCACCATCTAAGTAAATTGCAGCTATTAAAGATTCAAAAGCATCTGACAATATAGAAGTTTTATTTCTGCCACCAGAAAGTTCTTCCCCTTTACCAAGCATTAAAAAATTACCTAACCCAATATCAATAGCACATTTAGAAAGAGAATTTTCACAAACAATCTTTGCTCTAGTTACCGTCAACTCACCTTCTGGAAGCTCAGGATACATTTTGTACAAATATTCACTAATCACTAGACTCAAAACTGAATCTCCAAGGAATTCTATTCTTTCATTATATTTTATGTTTTTGGTTTTCCTCTCATTTGCATATGAGCTGTGAGTTATTGCTGTTAAAATAACTTCTTTATCATTAAAATTATATTTAATTTTATTTTCAAGCTTAGATATACTAATAATACTTTGACTACTATTTTTCATTATTTCCCTCCAAATAAGTTCTGAAAACATATGGTACCCAGCTCTTTTACCAGTTACGCATATATATAAAATAAAAGGTGGGGTTAAAACCCACCTTTTATTTTATACTTTTAAATCCATATCATCAATAGAATAATTGTTATTCAAATTTCTTTAAACAAATTGTTGCATTATGTCCACCAAATCCAAGTGCATTTGATAGAGCATATTTGATATCTGCTTTTCTACCTACATTTGGTACACAATCAATATCACATTCAGGATCCTGATTTTTAACATTAATTGTAGGCGGTAAAAAACCTTCTTTAAGCGCCATTGCTGTAGCAATAGCCTCTATGGCACCTGCAGCACCTAAAAGATGACCTGTCATTGATTTAGTTGAGCTCATTGCTACTTTTTTAGCCTGCTCGCCAAATACTCTTTTAACAACTTTAACCTCTGTAGGGTCATTTAATGGTGTTGAAGTTCCATGTGCATTGATATAGCCAACATCTTCAGGCTTGATTCCCGCATCGTCAATAGCCATTTGCATGCTTCTTACTCCGCCATCTCCATCAGGATGTGGTGCTGTAATATGATATGCATCACAAGAACATCCATATCCAACTACTTCTGCCAAGATATTTGCTCCTCTGCTGATAGCCTGCTCCAGTTCTTCTAATATAAGAATGCCGGCGCCTTCTCCTGATACGAAGCCATCTCTATCTTTATCAAAAGGTCTTGAAGCTGTATTGGGGTCTGGGTTTTTACTCATGGCACCCATTGAACAAAAGCCTGCGAAGCTCATCATCGTGATACATGCCTCAGCGCCACCAGTTATCATGACATCAGCATCTCCACGCTGAATTACCTTAAATGCATCACCTATTGCATTGTTTGATGTAGCACAAGCTGTTACAACACACTCATTGAAGCCCTTAAAACCATATTGGATAGCTATTCGTCCTGACGCCATGTTTGATATCATCATAGGAATAAAAAATGGACTTACTCTCCCTGGCCCTTTATTTAATAGAATGGTGTGCTGCTCCTCAAAGGTCTCTAGGCCGCCTACACCAGAACCTACTATTACACCACATTTATCTAGATTAAGAGCCTCTAGATCCAATTTTGAATTCTCAACAGCCATTTTAGTTGCCGCCATAGCAAACTGGCTAAATCTATCCATTCTTCTTGCTTCTTTTTTATCCATATACTCAGTAGGATCAAAATCTTTTATCTCAGCAGCTACTTTAGTTGACATATTTGACACATCAATCCTTGTTACTTCACTTATACCATTTTTGCCTTCTTTTATTGCTTCCCAGAATTTATCCACTCCAAAACCCAGAGAAGAAACAACACCAGCTCCTGTTATTACTACACGTCTTTTCATACTATAAACCTCCACTAAGGTAATTTTTTTTATTAATATTTAAAAAATAGAATAAAGCTCTATATTAAAACATCCTTTTCGGACATTATGAACTTTGAACATGTCACGCTTTTGTTTTAAAAAAAAGTCCCTGTGAAGGGACTTTTTTTTAAGTATTATTTTTGATGTATCCAACAGCATCAGCAACGGTAGTTATTTTCTCTGCTTCATTGTCAGGAATCTCAAGACTGAACTCCTCTTCTAAAGCCATTATAAGCTCAACTATATCAAGAGAGTCTGCACCTAGATCATCTATGAAAGAAGATTCCATAGCTATATCGTCTTCTTCAACGCCTAACTGCTCAACAATTAATTTTTTTACTTTTTCGAAAACCATATATTCACCTCCTTCCAAAGGATAGTTATCAAAAATTGCACACATTTACATTCTATAATATGCAGACTAATATTATTACATAACTAATCCACCGTCAATATCTATTACTTGACCTGTGACGTAACCAGCTTCATCAGAAGCAAGAAAAGCAACAACATTTGCAACATCTTCAGGTGTCCCGAACCTTCCGAGTGCAATTTTATCTAAATACTTTTTCTTCAAATCATCTGGCAATATTTCCGTCATTTTACTTTCTATCAAGCCCGGTGTAACAGCATTGCATGTAATTCCTCTCGGTGCAAATTCCTTTGCAGTGGTTTTTGTTAATCCAATCAGACCACCTTTTGATGCAGAATAATTTGCCTGTCCTGCGTTTCCATATGCACCTGCAACAGATGAGATATTTACTATTCTACCATATCTCTTTTTAAGCATAAGCTTAGCAGCGGCTTTGGTACATAAGAATGAGCCCTTTAAATTAATGTCTAGAACAATGTCCCAATCGTCCTCCGACATCAACGCCATAGGTTTATCCCTTGTTATTCCTGCATTATTTATAAGGATATCAATGCCACCAAAGGTATCTACTGCTGTTTTCATCATTGCTTTAACATCTTCTGCTTTTCGTACATCCCCAATGGATGTAGCAACCTTTATTCCCATAGCTTCCAATTCTTTTGCTGTTTCAAGAACTGCCTCTGAGGTTGCAGTGAGAACAATATTGGCTCCTAACTTACCAAGCTTTTCTGCTATTGCCTTGCCGATTCCCCTTGAAGAGCCTGTTATTATTGCAGTTCTTCCTTCAAATTGCATACGGGTTACACCTCCAAATCAGACTAATGTTTAATTTTATGTAAACTTAATAATTCTAAACACCAAATTCTTATTAGACCAATTCCTCTAATGTTTTATTTAAGCTTTCCAAATTCTCTACATTTAACACCTTTACGTCCTTATTTATCTTCTTTATAAATCCACTTAGAACTTTACCAGGACCAATTTCTACAAATGTGTCAACACCTTGTTCCAGCATAGTTCTTATACAATTTTCCCAAAGTACAGATGTACTAACCTGCTTTACTAATAAATCTTTAACAACGCTCTTGTCAGTAATGCACTGCGCTGTAACATTAGTAACCACTGGAATTTTTATATCGTTTAAAGTAATGTTTTCAAGCTCGCTAGAAAGCTTTTGTCCAGCGGGCACAAGCAAGCTGCAGTGAAATGGTGCACTAACTGGCAATAGCATTGCTCGCTTGGCACCTTTCTCCTTGCATAACTCAATAGTCTTCTCAACTGCTGCCACTTCACCAGCAACTGCTAACTGCCCAGGGCAGTTAAAGTTAGCCGGCTCGACAACACCAACTTGCGAAGCCTCTTTGCAGCATTCAACAACATCATTATTTTCAAGTCCCAGTATTACAGCCATAGCACCTACACCAATTGGTACTGCCTCCTGCATATACTTTCCTCTTTTTTTCACAAGTACAACAGCATCCTTAAAGCTAATAGTATTAGCCACAACATGAGCAGCGTATTCACCTAGGCTGAGGCCAGCAACATAGTCTGGCTTAATCCCCTTCTCAAGGAGTGGTTGCAAACAAGCAATACTAGTAGTTAAGATTGTTGGCTGTGTATTTTCAGTAATCTTTAAAGTTTCATCATCACCATTAAAAATCATCTCTTTTATGTCAAAACCTAAAACCTCTGTAGCTGCATCAAAAACATCACTTGCACTCTTATACTCAGTAGCAATTTCCTTACCCATACCCACATACTGAGCCCCTTGACCAGGAAAAATAAATGCCAATTTCCCCATGCAAACCTCCGTTTATAAAATTATTCATAGAAATTATAGAATCCAAATAAATTATTTAAACCATTTTAGAACTATGGATCCCCATGTTAATCCGCCACCAAAACCTACTAAAACAAAGTTGTCACCTTTTTTTAGTTTGCCTTCTTTATTTGCTTCGTCTAAAGCAACCGGTATTGATGCAGAAGAAATATTTCCGTATTTGTGAATAATATAATGTAATTTGTCATCTGATATACCCAGCTTTTTAATTGCACCATCTATAATTCTGGTATTTGCTTGGTGCGGGAAGATAAAATTTATATTCTCAACAGTCATATTCAATTCACCCAATACACGAATAGTCGCTGAAGACATAGTTTTAATAGCAAACTTGAAAACCTCAGTACCATCCATCCACAATGAATTAAACTTTCCATTCTGCCTTTTTTCCTTCTCAGCATCTGTGATATATAAGTTTGGAAGGGTGATATTCATTCCTGCAGTGCCATCTGAGCCTAGAAGTGAGTTAAGAATCCCATAGCCCTCATCTACTTCGCCTAATATAACAGCGCCAGCTCCATCCCCAAATAGCACACATGTGTTTCTATCCTTCCAATCAGTTACCTTAGATAAACCTTCACAACCTATTACCATAGCATGCTTATACATACCGCTTGAAATAAACTTCTCAGCAACAACCATAGCATAAATAAATCCTGTACAAGCAGCGTTAATATCAAAGGCAGTAGCATTTTTTGCACCAATTGCCCCTTGAACAATACATGCAGAGGAAGGAGTCATATAGTCTGGTGTTACAGTTGCAAATAATATTAAATCAATATCCTCAGCTTGTAATTTTGCATCCTCTAAAGCCCTTTTAGCTGCTTCAATTCCCATTGTATAGGATGGCAAATCCTCACTTAAAATTCTTCTTTCCGAAATCCCTGTTCTCTTTAAAATCCACTCATTTGAGGTGTCAACAATTTTTTCCAAATCTTCATTTGTAAGCACTCTTTCAGGTAAATAACTGCCTGTTCCAACTATGCCAACATTTTTAGTCGATATCGTCATTTGCGGGCTTCACCTCCGTTTCCTTAAATTGATTTTTAATCTCATTCACAATACCATTTTGAATTAATGGCAATGCTCTTTTCAAAATTGTACTTCTGATTGTTTTTGCTTTTGAAGATCCATGACTCTTAATAACAAGTTCTTTTATTCCTAGTACTGGCGCACCTGAGAGCTCATCAGGATCAAATTTTTTCTTAAAATCCTTAAAAGCTGAATTCAGTATAAGATAACAAATTTTAGTAAGAATATTTTTTAAAAATATTTTCTTCAGCTCTTTCAAAAACAAAGAACCTACTCCTTCATAAAGCTTGAGTGAAACATTACCAACATATCCATCACAAACAGCAACGTCGACATCGCCGCGTGTAATGTCATTTCCTTCTATATTACCAACAAAATTGACAGGAGCTGTAGACAGAAGTTCAAAGGCTTGCTTTATAGTATCATTTCCCTTTGCATACTCTGAACCAACATTCAACAAACCAATTTTGGGGCTTTCAAGTTTGTAAAGCAACTTCATATAAATAGAACCCATCATCGCAAACTGCAAATAATTAATAGGCCTACAAACTGTATTCATACCAGCATCAATGATTAAAGTCATACCCTTCATTGATGGAACCAAAGCTGAAATTGATGGCCTATCTATTCCTTTTATACGTCCTACTAACAGTAAAGCACCTGTCATGAGTGCACCTGTATTTCCCGCGGAAATAAATGCATCTCCTTTTTTCCCTTTTAAAAGTTTCAACCCAACAACCATTGAAGAATCTTTTTTTGCCCTAATAGCTTTTGTAGGAGTATCTTTTCCTTCTATAACCTCAGTTGCATTTACTATAACTATTCTATCCTTGTTAAACTCATTTTTATCCAAAACCTTCTGAATAACATCAGTCTTTCCAACAAGAGTAATATTAAAACCGTCCTGCATTTTTATCGCTTCTATACACCCATCTATAATTGCATCAGGTGCATTATCTCCACCCATAGCATCAACAATAATATTTATCATTTAAGCTCACACTCCAAATACCATCACATTTTATTCTTTACGATATATCATCTTTCCCTTTAACAATGCTTTTATCTATTGCTACCAAAATAAATTTACCTCTGAAAACCTCAATGCTTTTTTCATATATTTTAACCCATACAATGAATCTGTTTCCCTTAGATGCTCTTACTTCTGCCTTTGCAACAATTTTTGCACCTGAGTAAACAGGAATCTTATATTTTATATTTGCGACACCTACAAGTGCTACTTGTGCATCTATTACTGCAATTGCAAGAGTTTCAGCAAGTGAATAGATATAATGTCCCCTCACAATATGAGTTTTCTCAAACGACATTGAATTATTTGTTTCCATCAAAGATATTGCACTCTGCCCCAGTTGCAAATCTATGAGTTCACCAATAAATTCCTTACCCTCTATAGATTTCAATTTTTCCTGATTGGTTTCGGCAACGTTTTTTATTCGCTCTCTAAGTTCAGGAATTCCTAATTCAAGTCTATCCAATCTTATTGTTGGTACGCTTACTTTAAAATAATCAGCCAATTCTTCATCTGTTAAAAACGGATCATGCTTGATCTTTTCAAGCAGAACATTCTGTCTTTGTTGTTTTAGTGATGACGATCTGCCCACTAACACACACCCCTTATTAATATAATTATTACCAGATACTAATTGCTGATAACAAAATTATATATTAACTTTATTATTATTGCAACAATTTTATGATAATATTATTAAATTAAAATTTCTTGTTTAACAGTTCTATTTTGAATACACGCTCCAACACCTCTAAATACAGGTCAATAGCACTGTTCATATTTTAAGAATGCAAGTGATATTCCCATTAAATTAAATTATGACCTGAGCATAAAACAGAGTTCTTAGGTTCTGTGGTCGCATATTCCCACTGAACCTTAGAACTCGCTATCTAGGATTGTAACGTAGATTATGTATTATAGCATAGGCGATTTTAAAGCATTCTTCCTGCTTTTTTATGTCAATTGGCATGATTTCCAGCTTTATTGCCGGTGAGTTTGATTTGAAATCATAATTTTCAGAGGTACAGAACCAATCTACATTGAATTCAGTCAAATGTTCTTTAAAGCTTATCTATTGATTATATCGAGTGAACAAACCTAAGGCAAATAAACATTTAAGTTTATTTGCCTTAGGTATAACAGATTCTATACACATTTTAAGAAAGTATTATTTAACAGTTATTCTCCTCTAATTTCTCTGGCTGTTTCTATCATTGTCGTATATCCTGCAATTGGCACATAATTAGGAATTGAGTTGCCGGAACCTAGAGCAAACCCTCCATGTCCAACAGAATAACCTATTACTTCCTTAACAATATCCCGAATCTCATTTTCACTTTTCCTGCATAAGTGATCAGTGTCTATTCCTCCGAAATTACCGATTCGGTCACCATACTTATTTACCCACTCAGGAAAAGGGGCTATCTGGTCTTCATTTGAGTGTTTGGCATCAATCTTTGCCACATTAATCAGATCTTCCATAGTGTTTATCGAAATAGAATGCTCATATAGAGGCATTCTATTTGGTTGGATATTTTTTGCTGCTTTTACTATATTAGTATAATCAGGTAGAAACTCTCTCATAAAATCCTCCAGTGTATAATTATTGTTATTATACTTATATGATAGACAACTAGAGGGTCTTATGTATACATCAGTTTATGCTCATTTCTTTGCAGTTTTTGTCTTTTTGATTTCTCTGAGAAGGTAACCACTTACTCTTTTAACCTTGAGGATAACCGTAGGAAAAGAATGTGAAACAACAGGAAAGTTCAAAACCGATTTCAAGAGGTATTTGTAATATCTTCACATATTAACTTACTGACATTGAGAGTTCGCCCATGCTGGGCGCACCAAAATAAATAACCGTAAACTATAGTTTACGGTTATTTTTAAAGCATACAATATTAATTTAAATATCCTCAGGCTTTATAACTTTAATATTCTTTACGAAGAAATCAACACCTGAATAAATTGTTACAACAACAGCTATAAACATAAAGTAGACATCAATCTTAATATCTGTAAATAGTGAGAATGGAAAATTATTAAGTAAAGATACCGCTACAGCCACGGTCTGGCATACCATCTTTATCTTTCCAGACTTATTTGCTGCAACAACATGTCCTTCTCCTGCTGCAACTAATCGCATGCCTGTAACAAGAAGCTCTCTAGAAATAATTATCATTGCAGCCCATCCAGTCACTACATCTCTCTGAACAAGTGCTATTAATGCTGCTGTAATCAATAATTTATCAGCAATGGGATCAAGAAATTTTCCAAAAGCTGTAATCATCTTACGCTTTCGGGCAATATAACCGTCCACTCCATCAGTACTTGCAGCTATAATAAAGATGACAGCTGCTACATAATTTCCATTTCCATTAATAAATCTATTTATCCCCAACATTTCATCCCTAAAGAATGCTAGTAATGCAAAATTTACAGTAGCATCAGGAATTGGAATAACAAAAATCATAAACAACGGCACTAACATTATTCTCGAAATAGTTATTTTATTTGGTAAGTTCATTTATGACCTCTCCTATCAAATCATAATCTTCAGCATTTAATATTTTAACATCTACAAAACACCCCAATGTAAGCGGTTCAGGACTAGTAAAATAAACTAAGCCATCAATTTCCGGAGCTTCTGCATAAGTTCGTCCATAATAGAATATACCATCATCGGCAATCCCGTCAACAATAGCTTTGTAAACTCTTCCAATTCTCTTTGAGTTTATCTCGGCGCTAATAGCATTTTGTAGCTCCAATACCATTTCCTGCCGCGTTTCCTTAATACTTTTCTTTATTTGATTTTTCATTTTTGCTGCCGGTGTTCCATCTTCTTTCGAATAAGTAAAAACACCAAGTCTATCAAATTTAAATTCTCTAACAAAACTTAGCAATTTTTCAAAATCCTCATCAGTTTCATCGGGAAATCCTACAATTAGAGTGGTTCTAATAACTATATCTTTAACATTTTCCCTAAGTTTATTTAGTGCTGCACGAATATCGGAAATATTTCCTCGTCTGCCCATTAGCTTTAAAATTCTATCAGACGAATGCTGTATAGGAATATCCAAGTACTTACACACTTTGGAATTAGATGCTATTTCAGCTATTAATTCATCATCAATTTCCTCTGGGTAGCAGTATAGCAATCTTATCCACTCAATTCCAGAAATCTTTGAAATCTTTTGTATAAGCTCTGGCAACATTTTTTTGCCATATAAATCTATGCCATACCTCGTAGTATCTTGAGCAACTAATATAATTTCCTTTGCACCTTTTTCAGCTAAAAGCTCAGTTTCTTTTATCAAGGACTCCATTTTTCTGCTTCTATAGTTACCTCTTAAATATGGAATAATGCAGTAGGTGCAGCGATTATCGCAGCCTTCAGATATTTTAAGAAATACTGAGTGCTTGCTAGTGGATATGATACGTTCCCCGTCAAGAAAATCTATCTCATCAAGCTTTCCGTAAGAAACAGTTTTTTCACCTTTATAAGCTCGATTTATTACTTCTGCAATCTCTTTATAGTTCCCAGTACCAAGAACAGCATCAACCTCTGGTATTTGCTCAAGTATTTTCTCTCTGTATCTTTCTGCCATACAGCCTGTAACAATCAGTACTTCACATTTGCGCTTCTTTTCCTCGGTCATTTCTAAAATAGTATTTATAGACTCTTGCTTTGCAGATTCAATAAATCCGCAGGTATTTACAATAAGAATGTCTGCATCTTCTTTGTTATTTACAATTTCATAATTCGCATTTGATAGCAAACCAAGCATTACTTCACTATCTATTAAATTTTTAGGGCATCCTAAGGATACAACGCCAATTTTTTTATTCACTAATTACACTCCTAAAGTCTGTTTTTAATGTTATTTCAGCATTAAAAATTGTTTATTAAGTTTTGCCTTACTATCAACAGAGTTCTTTGGTTCTGAGAGCGTTTTGTTCCCACGCAAACAAAACGCTCAGATATATTAATAAGATTAAGATAAAACTCTAATGAAAATTATTTAATAATATTGAGCACTTGTCAATGTCTTAAGAGAATAATTTGCAAATTATTTATTTTTTGATGTATTATGTTGAGAATAATCTAATCTTCTGGAAGAAATTTGCTAATTGCTTTTGATGTTTGTTGGTAGTTAAACCCTCTATTCATTAAAAACGACCGCATCTTGTTTATCACTTTCTCATCATAAGAGGTCTGTCTCGAATATTTCTTTTTTAACAATTCAAAAGCTATATTATCCTCATCAAGGTCAATTTCTTCAAATGCTCTGAAAATAATGTCATCGGGTATACCTTTATGGCTCAGTTCCATTGATAACAACTTTACTGATTTCGGTTGTAGCTTTATTTTTTCAGATATGTACTTAACAGTATATTTGTAATCATTTAAGTATTCAATTTCGATTAGGTTCTCAATTACTTTGTTAATGGTATTTTCCTCATATCCAAGCTCAGAAAGCTTTTGGTTTATCTCATGTGAAGTCCTCAGCTTTAAAGCGAAATAACGAACAGCGGCACTTTTCGCAGCGCCATACACCTCACAAGTCAGAATATACTCCAAAGTCTCTGCAGAAATAGTGTTGCCTTCATCAAGGTTCAGAATAGAAATACGTTTCAGGGGTAAGCAAAAAGAGGTACTATCATCTAGATGCACTTGAGCCATTGAGACAATATTTTTGTTTATTTCTATTGATGTAATAATCATAATACACTCCAAATTATTGTAAAGTTTTGTTAACAGCTTAGCTGTCTATCTTTCCGTATTTTTTGTCCCCCTTTTTTGGGGGGAAACAGATATTAATAGCATTTAATTCTCCACCAATAAGAATTATTGATGTGCTAATGTTTAGCCAAATTATTAAAGCAATAATTCCACCTAAACTTCCATAAACTTTTTCAAAATTTGCAAAATTATTTACATAAAAAGAAAATAGTAAGGAAGTAGTAATCCAACCAACTGTGGTAAAAATTGTACCTATTAAAATACCTTTGTACTTTAACTTTATATTTGGTAAATACTTATATAGCAAAGAAAATGTAATAAACATCACGGTAAGAGGGATAATATATCTAAAGTATGACCAAAAAGTACTAAATAAAGGACTTTCTCCTATTAATTCATGGACATACATCCCAAAAGTATTTCCGAATACTATCAAAATAAGAGCGAGTATTAACATTAATGTTACTCCAACTATGGAAGCAAGAGCTATAGCATTGAGTTTAATAAAACTGCGATTCTCCTCTACATGATAAGCTTTATTGAGCCCATTTATTATAGCTGATATTCCTCTAGAATATGACCATAGTGTTCCTATAATACCTATAAATAAAAGAGTTTTACTTTTAGATTGTAAGGTCTCCATTACTACATTCTCTACTAAAATCCCCGTATCATTAGGAATAATCGTTTTAAAATTCATAATTAGCATTTCGCTTGAAAGCGGTGTAAAACTTAGTAAGTTAATTAAGAAAATCAAAAAAGGAAAAAAGGATAATATCATGTAATATGTGATTTGCACACTCGACGTGGGTATATCATCTTCTTTGTATCTAAAAAAAAGTTGTTTAACATATCTAAATAAAATACGATCTTTTACCTTCTCATGCATAATCTTATCTTCCAATTCTAAAATCCACTTAATTTAGTGTGCAAATATCAGGGTGTCTTTATCCAAACTTCAAGCCTAATTCACTTGTCACATCCCTATACAAAAATCTATTATGGTTTGTTATATATGTTATCCATAATAGATAGTAAATAACAAGAACTTTAGAAAAATTTTTGTTATTTACTGAAAAGTAAAGCTTTCTGCAATGTTCTATAAAATTATTTTAGGTTAAATAAAGGCATACCAACAATATCAATAGTTTCGCTTAGTGTAAATATACTAAGCTATGAATTTGTCGATATGCCCGTGATATATGTATTGCTCAAAATAGTTATATGTATTTTGTCTGCTGAAGTTGTTTCAGCAAGGCTAATCTTCTATTCAATTTCCTCAACTTCAACATCTTCTGTAGGCTCAGGCGGAACTACTTTAGGAATAATATTGTTCCTAACCAATTTTTCTATTTCTGTGCAGAGAACTGGATTCTCTTTTAGATATTGTTTTGAATTTTCTCTTCCTTGTCCAATACGCTGACCATTATATGAGAACCATGCACCGCTCTTATTGACAATCTCCATATTAACTGCAATATCAAGAATACCACCTTCTCTTGATATACCTTCACCATAAACAATGTCAAACTCAGCTTCTTTAAATGGAGGGGCAATCTTATTCTTAACAACCTTGACTCTAGTCCTATTACCTACTATCTCATTTCCCTGCTTGAGTGACTCTATTCTTCTAACATCAAGACGAACAGATGAGTAGAATTTTAAAGCTCTACCTCCTGGTGTAACCTCAGGACTTCCAAACATAACACCAACCTTTTCACGAAGTTGGTTTATAAATATCGTAGTAGTTCTGGACTTGCTTATAATACCTGCTAGTTTACGGAGCGCCTGAGACATAAGCCTAGCCTGTAAGCCTATATGAGAATCTCCCATCTCTCCATCTATTTCAGCTTTTGGTACGAGTGCTGCAACAGAGTCTATAACAATAATGTCAATGGCACCACTTCTTACAAGAGCTTCTGCAATTTCCAAAGCTTGCTCACCAGTATCAGGCTGTGAAACTATCAAATTATCTATATCAACTCCAAGCTTTTTGGCATACTTAGGGTCAAGAGCATGCTCAGCATCAATAAATGCAGCCTCGCCACCAGCCTTCTGAGCCTCTGCTATCATATGAAGTGCAACTGTTGTCTTACCTGAAGATTCAGGCCCGAAAATCTCAACTATTCTTCCTCTAGGTACTCCACCAATTCCGAGTGCTATATCAAGGCTCAATGAACCAGTAGGAATAAACTCAACATTCATATGTGCATTCTCGCCCAACTTCATAACTGCACCTTTACCGAATTGTTTTTCAATCTGTGCAAGAGCCATTTCTAATGCTTTTTTCTTTTCTAACATGGGTATCCTCCTCGCAATTAACGAACGTCTGTTCTGTTTAATTATATAGTGTTTTTAATTTATAGTCAACTGATAAATTAAATATTTTAAATCAAAATTTTTTAAGACTTTTTCAATATTTTATTTAGTTTACCAAAGAACTTATTTTTAAAGGCCACTGCTTCATTTACTTTAAGTAGCATAGTAAAGCCAAAGTAAATCAGTGCACCACTAACGATTTCTATTCCTAAAGCAAATATTTCTAACAACTTTGTGTGCATGGAAAAAGTCTGAGTGAAATTGATAGGTATAATTTTATTTGTTAAGAAAAGCACAATGCCCATTATAGCAGCGGCACCTAAAAGCTTTCCAGCGTAGTTCATTAGTTTTCTCCACTGCATACCATTCATCTTCTTTGACATAATATACATCATGATAACCATATTAACTATACTTTGTATTGAATAAGCTAAGGACATACCGGCTGGTCCTAAATCGGTTGTATATAAGAATATAGTACAAAACACTAAATTCAAGGCAATTGAGAAAGTACCAACATAAAGAGGCGTTTTTGTATCATTGTTTGCATAAAAAGCTCTATTAAGTAAGGCTAACATTGATTGTGCTATCATTGCTGCAGCAAATAGCATCAAAATGGACCCTGCTGTAACTATCCTTTCTTTGTCAATATTAAGTGACCATTTATATACCACACTAATAACCGGCTCAGCAAGTACAATAAAAGCAACTGCTGAAGGTATTATTAAATAAAGAATTGTTTTAAATGCCCTATTCAATATGTCCTTGAACTCCTCCACCTGTTTAAGCGCAAGCTTTTCAGATAAAGTTGGGAGAAGTGCCGTTCCTAGACCCATTGCAAAAATGCCATATGGCAGTTGCCAAATATCATTTGCGTTATAGTATGCAGTTATACTTCCTTCATGTTTAAATAGTGATATAAAATTTAGAGAAATCAATATATTTATCTGAACAATCGCTGATGCAGCTAGCGAAGGGATTGCAAGTTTAAACAATCTTCTAAAGCCAGAATCCTGCCATAATATTTTTGGCTTGTAAAAATTGAAATTAGGAAGAGCGAAAGAGACCTGAATTATAAAATACATAATTGCACTTGCAAGTACTCCATAAGCAACGTATTCAACTCCAAATCCGCTTAAAACTAATATACTAAGCGCTGTTCCAAGGTTATATAGAGAAGGTCCATACGCCGCAGCCGCAAAGCGTTTATAAGAGTTTAATACTCCATTTGTCATACCTGCCAGCATCATGAAGCCAACTGAAGGAAACAATATCCGAGTTAATTTAATTGTTACCTGTCTCGCATCACCTTCTAAGCCCGATGCAGTCATCGATACAACCCAAGGGGCAAATATAACACCCAAAACACAAACAACAATCATAGCCAAAAATATAACATTTATAAAGGTTCCTACTGCCTTCCAACCATCCTCTTCTTCATCTTTTGCTAAATAACCAGACAGAATAGGTATCAAGGCTGCAGATATAGCACCTCCAATCAGCAAATTGTACATTAAATCAGTAGTTCTAAATGCAGCCAGTAATGAATCAGATTGTGAAGCAGTAAGTAAGTTATTTATTAGTATAGTTCTCAAATAGCCTGTTATTCTACTTACTACCAAGGATGACATTACAATTATCGCGGCACTTGTAATTTTTTTATTATTTGAACTCAAAGTTAAATCCTCCCGACCGCTTATTTGCGGCCCTTATCATATGTTATAAATTCTACTTTTGACCACCAATATCAATCTTTAATCCCAAAACATGTCTTCTAATCATATCAAAAACATGTAAAGCAGTTATGGTCCTAACCTTTTCTCTATTTCCCAAAAGTGTAAGTTCTTTTGTAATAGTTCCATTTTCATAGGCAATACCAACATATACCAATCCAACTGGTTTTTCAGCGGTTCCTCCACCTGGTCCAGCTATCCCAGTAATAGAAACGCCTATATCCGTATTCAGTTTTTTTCTTATTCCTTCAGCCATCTCAGTAGCTGTTTCACGGCTAACTGCCCCGTACTTTTGCAAAGTCTGTTCATTTACTCCAAGGAACTCTACTTTCGAGCTATTTGAATAGGTTACAGCCCCACCAATAAAGACCTTTGATATTCCCGGGATATTTGTTAGCGTTTCTGAAATAAGTCCTCCAGTACAGGATTCAGCAGTTGAAATAGTGATATTTTTTTTAAGAAGAAGGTTTGCTGCAACCAAGTCAAGTGTTTGATCACAATCTGAATATAGACAGTCACCAGCTCTTTTTTTAATCTCATTAATAACCGGCTGCAATATTGATTCCGCATTTTCTCCATCGTGTATTTGTGCAGATACCCTTAATGTAACCTCTCCCTCTTTTGCATAAGTAGCAATTGTTGGATTAGTTTGTCCCTCAATCAAGTCTAAAATTTGTGTTTCCATTGCAGACTCGCCAATGCCAAATACTCTTAGGAACCTAGATTCAATGGAAACTGTGCTTTTCTTTTTAAAGTAAGGCATAACCAAATCATTGAACATTGGCTTCATTTCAGATGGTGGGCCAGGAAGCATAACAACAACCTTTTCACCATTTTCCATTATGCAACCAGGAGCAGTGCCATTATTATTTTTAAGTATAATGCAACCTTCTGGCATGTATGCCTGCTTTTCATTATTTAATGTCATGTATCTTCCCCGTTTATTAAAATAACCCTTAATAACTTCTAAGCTTTCCTCATGTAAAACCATCTTCTTCCCAAATACATGGGCTATCGTTTCTTTAGTTAAGTCATCCTGAGTTGGTCCAAGACCTCCTGTCGTAATTACAACATCGCATCTTTCTAATGCAAGCTTCAAGCTTTCTTCTAATCTATCTGGATTATCCCCAACAACACTGTGGTAGTATACGCCTACACCTACATCCGGTAATTTTGAAGATATATACTGAGCATTTGTATTTACAATTTGGCCCATAAGTAGCTCGGTTCCTACTGCTAAAATTTCTGCCTTCATTATTCTGTCCTCCATATTAAGGAACAAATAAATAATAACTAAATTTTCTCTCATTAAAAACGGGCTTTATTATTTAGTTGTTCTAAAGTTAAAATAAATATCTTTAATATTATATCAATATGAAAGCAAAATAGTAATACTAATTCGCTTTAAAAATAATAGTTATTATTTTTAATCATCATAAGCATACAAATAAATATAAAGATATTAGAAACAATCATGTATATTGATAAAAGAAATAAGTAATGAATCAATTATTTAGTTATAAATTTCATATTAAAATGTAGAAATGAAAAATTCGGAAAAGCTAAGATATGAGTTAAATTATACCATATTATTCAAATAAAGCAAGTGTAAATTTTAAATAAATTTTCTCATATAAGGAGCAAGTGAAATGCTCCTTCATATGAGACTAGCCAATTACATTTTCCTTAAATACTTGCATTATAATCGTCTACGATTTTACCTACAAATTTAACTCGTTCAAGAGAGCCTCTTGAAGATATTTCGTCAGAAATACCGAGTATCAGTTTCGGTGCAAAGAGCTCAATAACTTCTCTTGTTTGTTTTTCCAGTTCTTTAAGGGGATATGTTTCTCAAACAGGATTGCAGCAATTCCGTCTATTAAAAACAAGTCATTACCAAAAGCAGCCTTAACTTCCTGAAGTGTTACGTCACCCTGAGGTTTTGGTGTAACAGCCTCTATTCCGTCAAAACCACATTCTCTTGCAAAAAGAAGAAGAGATTTCGTATCACCGTCCCAGTGTACGTGTGTAAACTTTTCTGCTTTATGAAGTAGTTCATTTCTTTTTTGATATTCAGGTAGTACATACTTTTTAAAGAGTTCAGGAGGTAACATACCAGAATGCACATTATCACCAAAGTTAATCACTTCTATTGGTGACGCATTTATAACTTTAATCAGTCTCTCATGGCTTTCAGAGAGAATTTGAAAATATTTCCCAACAGATTTCGGATAATCACAAAATCGGTTTTTTGACGGAAACCGACAGACTCGGGTCCCATCGTGGCAGTCGCAATGCCTTCGTTAGTGTTAAAGAACTCTAGCATCTTTACAATGCGGTCAACTGGAGCCTTGCTGCTCGCCAGCAGTACTGGAGACCATGTAACACCTGTGTTGATAGAGGCAAAAGCATCTCCTCTGTAATTTGAAAAATTTTTCTCGGTCAATATATATTTTTAGAACAAAACGTAATATAATACTGTCATAAAGTTTTAAGCATTTGCATACTGCTAAAACTTGGTTTACTCAAGGAGGAATACTCATGAAAGCATTATTTATTGGTGGAACAGGAACAATCAGCTCTGCGATTTCTGCTTCTTTAATAAAGCAAGGTTGTGAATTATATTTACTCAATCGTGGCAATAATAACGCTAGAGTTCCCGACGGTGCTATTATTTTAAAGGCTGATATCAATGATGAAGCAAATGTTTGTGCTCTTATTAAAGATCTTAATTTTGATGTAGTCGCAGATTTTATAGCTTTTGTTCCTTCACAGATAGAACGTGACATTAGGCTTTTTGCTGGAAAGACAAAGCAATACATATTTATAAGCTCTGCTTCTGCTTATCAGAAACCGTTATCTGATTATCGTATAAATGAGTCTACCCCTCTGTCGAATCCATATTGGGAATACTCGCGTAACAAAATTGCTTGTGAAGAGTTATTGCTCTCGGAATATCGTAAAAATGGCTTTCCAATAACTATTGTAAGACCAAGTCACACCTATGATGAACGCTCAATTCCGCTTGGAATACATGGTAGTGCAGGCAGTTGGCAGGTTGTAAAGAGAATGCTTTCAAATAAGCCTGTAATTATTCATGGAGATGGTACTTCGCTGTGGACCTTAACACATAACAGCGATTTTGCTAAAGGCTTTGTTGGTTTAATGGGTAACGCGCATGCAATTGGTGAAGCGGTTAATATCACCTCTGATGAAAGCCTTACGTGGAATCAGATTTACCAGATCATTGCATCTGCTTTGGAAGTTAAGCTAAATGCCGTGCATATAGCCTCAGAATATTTGGCAGCTTGCAGTGATTATGACTTTACAGGTTCGCTAATTGGAGACAAAGCCAATTCAGTAGTTTTTGACAATTCCAAGCTCAAAAGATTGGTGCCTAATTTTACAGCTACTGTGCGCTTTGATCAAGGTATTAGATTGGTTCTAGACTATATCCTATTTCATCCCGAATTTCAGAAAGACGATCCTGAGTTCGATATGTGGTGTGATAAGGTTATTGAAAACTATAATGCTGCTATGAACAAAAGATAGTGAATGGTTAAGGTCAAAATATACATCTCTTCACTTTGAATATGATGAGATGTATATTTTTACTTTTATGCCCTATAAACAGACCCCAAAATTTTTCTGCAGTATGGACAGACAATTATTTTTGTTACTGATAAAATACCAGTACTCAAACTACCAATCTGTTCTAATTCTTTTTCACAATATGGACATTTCGGTATAAAATCAACAGATACTAATTTTGCTCTTGCCATAATGAAAGCCCCTCCATTTTCTTGAATTAATAGGAAATGCTGCAATATAATTATTTTAATTACATAGCAGCACTAACTAATCCAGTTATTTGTTGTTCTTTACATACAATATATTTTTTCACAAGGAATTACAGCAACATCACAATTTGCAAGAGTTTTTATAGCTTCATCAGGATTTTCCACCCTCAAAATAACAAAGGCTTCATTACCTGTTTTACCAACGAAAGCATACATATATTCTATGCTAACATCGTTTTCTTGTAGAATTTCTAGTGCCTTTGCCAATCCTCCTGGCTTATCCTCAACACCAATAGCAATTACACTGGTGCATCTAACAGTAAACCCATTCTCACTCAATGCTTTTTCAGCTTCCTCCGGCTTATTAACAATAAGTCTCAGAATTCCAAAATCCGTAGTATCAGCTATGGACAATGCGCATATATTTATATTGTTATCCGCCAGTGTCCTAGTCACATCTGCCAAACGCCCTGACTTATTCTCCAAAAAAACAGAAATTTGTTTTACAAGCATGGTTACAGCCTCCTTTATTTTATTATAATATGCCAGCCCTACTATTATAAATATTGCTTGATAATTATATGATTCTTTTATCAATTACCCGCTTTGCCTTACCTTCGCTACGCTGAATTGTTTTAGGCTCTACCAACTTAATCTTTGCACCAATTCCCAGAGTACTTTGAATTTCTTTAGCAATTTTCCTCTCAATTTCCTCAAGCTTCTTTACTTCGTCTGAGAATAGTATTGGTGAGATTTCTACTTGTATCTCCAAGGTGTCCAAGTTGTCTTTTCTATCTACAATTAAAAGATAATGAGGAGCCGTCTCTCCAATAGAAAGAAGAACGCTTTCAACCTGAGATGGGAATACATTTACCCCTCTGATTATGAGCATGTCATCTGTTCTGCCAGTAACCTTATTCATTCTAACCTCTGTACGACCACATTGGCAGTTGTCGTAGTTTAATGAAGAAAGGTCTCTTGTTCTATATCGGATCAATGGTAATCCTTCTTTAGTTATTGTAGTAAAGACTATCTCACCCTCTGAGCCGTACGGCAATAATTCTTCTGTTTCCGGATCAATAATCTCAGGTATGAAATGGTCTTCAGGGATATGCATACCGTATTGGTATTCACATTCACATGCAACACCTGGTCCTATTACCTCACTCAAGCCGTATATATCATAAGCCTTAATTTTTAGTCTATCCTCAATTTGTTTTCTCATACTTTCTGACCAAGGCTCAGCTCCAAAAATACCTGCCTGTAGCTTTAGATCACTTCTCTTTATACCTAGTTCTTCCATTTCCTCAGCTAGGTATAAAGCATATGAAGGTGTACATGCAATATGTGTCGTGCCAAAGTCCTGCATGAGAGCTAGCTGTAGCTTGGTATTACCTGAAGAAGTTGGAATAACTGTTGCTCCAAGTTTCTCACCACCATAGTGCGCTCCAAGTCCACCAGTAAACAAACCATATCCATATGAAATCTGCAAGAAAGATTCTTTGC
>Ga0209430_1000879_pt1 | contig 25447 bp, 18 predicted proteins | sample BarGraIncub1133A_FD_184504 | JGI IMG/M metagenome (GOLD analysis project Ga0209430, IMG submission 184504) | Arctic peat soil microbial communities from Barrow, Alaska - Barrow Graham LP Incubations 11-33A (SPAdes) (version 2) | ecosystem: Environmental > Terrestrial > Soil > Wetlands > Peat... | reverse complement strand
AGGAGCAATATTATTTTTATGAAGTTGTTCAATGACTTTTTTATAGTAATCAAGTCCTTTTGGGTTTATTCTACCTGTTCCATCTGGCATAACCCTTGACCAACAGATAGAAAAACGATAACTGTTTACCCCTAGTTTCACCAAATTGCTAATATCACGCATATACTGGTGATAACTATCACAAGCAGTAGTTGGTGTTTCTAGGTTAAATATCTTACCTTCCTTCTTCGAAAAAGTATCCCATATACTTGCTGTACGACCATCTTCAAAAGCACCGCCCTCAATTTGTGCTGCACTTGTAGCGGTACCCCATAAAAAATTTTCTGGAAATGACATAAAACTCCTCCTCAATTAAAATCAAAATTTTTTTCCTTTTTCCCTTTATTATGTCATAAACATTTAGTAGATGTCTTTAGGCACTATCGTTATATCCATGTATAATGCTATTTTAGAATCTTAAAATGAATGATCCTAGCCTTTTGGGCCAGAATCATTCATTTAAGTGTTACCTGCCTTAATTAATAGCTTTTTGCTTTTTCTACCGCTTGTTTAAAACCATCTTGAACAAACATATTTAGTTTGTCGTAGTCCATTTTCTTGATATCTGAAAACATTTTCTCCTTCTGTGCCTTGAAAGAAGCATCATCCTTAGCCATCACGAGCTTTGGTGCATTTGTCGACAGATAATCAGTTATCTTCGATTGGATCCTGTTCATATCTGGAGTCAGCGGAGTTGCAAGAGCTGTAATTGCTTCGTTCATTGTAACCTTGTTCGTTCTTTTTGCTATGACATCCATTAAACTCGATGCTCCGTAATGTTGAATGTAATCCTTTTGTGCAGAGGTATACGATACAGAAGCGGTATCCGGCTCAAGGAAAAGATCAAGGAATTGACCGTTACTATCCAAAGCATCATAATCAAGTCCAACTAATCCTTCATACTTGTGTACTGCTTCTTTTGTTCTATAATCAGCATCACCAGCCACGGCCTCAGCAGTAACCTTTAGCTTGCCACCATCTTCAGTCCATGTTCTACCTTTGGTGCCTGTGAGTATAGTCCTCGAACCTTCTTCCGAGAATAAATAATCAAAAAGGTCAACAGCCCTTTGCGGAGCTTTACATTTTGAGGAAACAACCAGCATTCGCCCTGTCATTCCCAAAGGTGACATTCTGTCATATACACTGGTATATTCCGCAGTATCCAGCATAGGAACATCAACATATGATGCAGACCTATTGCTACTCTTTGCCAGGTCTGCATTTGCTGCCTGTATCATCCACTCTGCAAATACGCAAAGGTTTCTTCCCTCATTGTTCTTTCCAATCCAGTTTTCAGTTTTTTGAGTAAAGGATTCAGGGTCTAGAATACCGGCTCTGTAAGCCTTGTTGTAAAATTCGATACCTTTCCAAAGGGTATTTTTATCATCAAGCAAGGGAACATATTCATTGCTTTTAATATTAAAGTTGGCAAAACCTTGGATTCCACTGAGCCCTGAATATTTTGCCAGGTAACTGATTCCACTGTAAGCAGCACTAGGACCCCAGTCGGCTATTGTAGAAACTCCGTAAGTCTTTTTACCATCTGCATTAGTAGGGTGCTTTTTCTGCATATCAGCAAGTACTTTGATTAAATCATCGGCATTATTTATTTCAGGAGTCCCGAGTTCCTTATAATAATCCCATCTGAGAAAAACACCATTCTGCCCTGTAGCAATTGGTGAAGCAATCTTCTTGGCACGTTCGGGAAGTGCAAAGGTTTTTCCTGTGCCGTTGCTAATAAACTCTTTACTAAATCTTAAAGCTTTGTCCCCATTCTTTTGTATATTTGAAGCATTGGTCAAATATTCATCAAGTGGTGTAATGCTGCCAGCCTTGATGAGAGAATTAATTGTAGCTATATCGCCAAAAGAACTAATATCTGCCAAATCTCCACTTGCCACCATTACTTTGGCTTGATCCGCACTACCAACCATAACATCGATTGTTACACCTGTTTGCTTCTCAATTTCCTTTGCAACTGGATCATCCTGAATTCCGGGAGTGATTGGAATAATGCCTGCAGCAAAATAACATTTTAGTGTTACAGGCTCTTTTTGGGGACTTGTACTGGTACCTGTACTAGCTTCTTGCTGTGTTCCTGTCGCATTTGTAGCTTCGCTTTTTGAAGCACTGCCACCGCATCCTGCAAATGAAGCAACTATGGATACTGCAACTAACACTGCTAGTAATTTTCTCACTTTTCTCATTAATTTTACCTCCTATAAAATATATTACTATCTATTACATCACAGCTCAAGTACAGCTGTATATGCCAAAAATTACCTAACCCTTAACAGCCCCCAGCATAATTCCACTGACAAAGTATTTCTGAACTACCGGATATACCAACAGGATAGGAAGGGTTACAATCATAGTAACAGTCATCCTTATTGAAAAAGGAGATATGCTGTACCCTGTCGACAGCATGTTACCTCCATTACTTTTCGCAGCTGACACAATGGCCTCAGCCTGCCTCAAATAATTAAACAGCAATAGTTGCAGCGTAGTCAGGTTATGATTGTTTACAAGCAGCAGGTTGTCCATCCAGGTATTCCATTGACCTACAGCGGTAAAAACAGTTACAGCTGCAAGGACTGGTGTGGATACTGGTACCACAATCCTTAAAAATATCGTGAAGTAGCCTGCGCCATCAACCAATGCTGACTCTTCAAGAGCTGGAGATATTTGTTCTATATACGTCTTAATCAGAATCATACTGAATACCGATACGGCAGATGGAAGAATATAAAGTAAAAAGTTGTCTTTCAAATGCAAGTTTCTCATGGTTAAATACCATGGAATAAGTCCTGCATTCAAATACATAGAGGTAACTGTAATTCGATAAAATATTTTTCTGCCAACAAGTTCACTTTTCGTCAGAGTATATGCCAGCATACTTGTAAAAAACAGAGTGATTGCAGTTCCTGAAACTGTTCTTGCCACTGATACTGCAAATGCAAGGTATAACCCCTTTAATCTGATAACCTCCATATAATTTTTTAAAGTGAAACCAAGGGGATAAAAAATTACAGGATATTTCGCGGCTAATTTGGCGTCACTTAGTGAAATGATAAGTATGCTATAAAAAGGATACAAGCAAACTAGAAGTATCAAGGTAAAGGCTATTGTATTAATTACTTGAAATACATTCTCATCAATTTTTGCAGATTTCATTTTCATTATTTTATATCACCTCTTTCAATTATAAGATTGATTGCCCTCTAGCTTTTTTGGAGAGAAAGTTGACGCTAAAGAGAAGTAAAACACTTACAATTGTCTTTGTCATACTTAATGCAGTACCCACAGTTACATCATTCTGCATTAGACCTACTTTATAGACATAATAATCCAAAACTTCAATTTTTTCTTGAACCATCGGATTCATAAAAACATAATACTGGTCAAATCCATTTGAAAGCATAAAACCAATACCGATAAGCATCAAGGTAATAAATGTTGGGATTATGCCGGGTATAGTCACATGCCACATTTTTTTAAACCTTCCTGCACCGTCGACATCTGCAGCGTCATACAGTTGAGTGTCTATTCCGGCTATTGCGGCAAAAAATATAATTGCGTTATATCCTACACCTTTCCATAACGCCAGACTTGTTTGAAAAATCCAGGCAAAACCTCCGTTTGCAATAGGATCTATTGGACTTGATATGACATTTAAGTCTAAAAGCACCTTGTTTACTAATCCATTATCAATGGCAAATAACGAATATGCCATTGAGAAAACAATAACCCAACTGATGAAAAATGGCAATGTCGCCGCTGACTGTATAAATTTCTTGTAGATTCTTCCTTTCATCTGGGATAGAAATATAGCAAAAATACAAGCTAATGGAAGATTTAACAGTCCTAAAAAGCTTAATGCCAGAGTGTTTTTTAATACCCCCAAAAGATAAGTATCAGACAAAGCCAGCTTTATGAAATAAAGACCTCTAAAGTCACACTGAGAAAGCTTCATTCCTATACTGTAGTCAAAAAATGCATATGCCCAACCAAAAATTGGTACATAGGAGAACACCAAAACAAACAGGAAAGAGGGGATAGTCATAAGTAAAAGTACTGTCTTTCCATGGCTCCAGTTGATATGGTGAACTCTATTTAAATCTGTGTGTTTATGATTCAATTATATCGTCCTCCTTTTCACATTTTTATTGTATAACAGGTTCTCTCAAATTGTTATTTTAAAAATCATTGTTTTCACTTCAAAAATCACATACGCCATTAAATGGTGTTGAAACTATTCATCTAATAACGTAAGATTAATAGATAGTAATAAATAATTCTCGAAAAAAAGATAGGTGGTCTGATTTCTATGCTGATAAGGCTTTTAAAGTCTTTATTAAATATTAAATTTTTCAACAAGATGTTCCTGGTGAATACCTGTATAGTCATTGTGGCTCTATTCGCATTAGCTCAGATTATTTCGGGAAACATTACTTCTTCCTCAATTGAAAGGGATAATAGATACGATAAGTTGGTTTTATATAATATAAGTTCTTTATTTGATCAAAAGCGAAATGTGGTACTCCAGCTTGCAAAGCAGGCATACAGCAAAGCATCACCCGACAGAAGGGTGTTTGAATTTCTGGAATTTGATTTGGATACTTCCAGTCTGGAATACTTTGAAATGCGGGAGCGTTTTATTGACTATCTTAACTCAACATTTTCCATCGACACTGACATGACAGGTGTCACCCTCTATAAAAAATTAGATGAAACCTGCTATCTTGTGTCTAAAAATTCCAAGGATAGTTACCCTGCCAGTTCATTCAAGAATCCCAAAATACTTGAACAATTCAGAGATTTTTCCCCCAACGTTAGACTTTACCCTTCCTCAACCTCTGTTTATCTTCCTAAAAAAAACATATATACAATGGCTATGAACATTAAATTACTTAGTAATTACAATAATGTTGGAACACTAGTTGTGGACTTCGATGTTGATGAAATTGCAAAAACCATTCACCGGTACTATGAAGAGGTCACCAGTGATATATTAGTACTGCTTGATGATGGCAGTGTCATTTATGATTCTTCAAACGGGTATTACGACAGTAAAATCCCTTACTCAAACCTGCTCAAAGAGAATAAACCCCGTTTGGTACTAGAAGGACAGGAATGTATTATAAATAAATTTCAAAATAGTGACTTGGGTATAACTGTTATTGGCATTATGCCTGTAGGCAAGTCACTGGAAAAAATAAGCAATGCAAGGAGAACTGTTTTTTTAGTGTCTTTTTTTTGTATACTCGCGGTATTGATTCTTTCATACATAACAACAAGGGTATTTTCAAGACGTATCAGCACTATCATGCATGCAATTAAAAAAATACGTCAGGGTGATCTAAAAACCAGAATTCGCTTAAGTTTATCAAAAGACGAATTTTATGAGATTTCAGAGGGTATGAACAAAATGTGCAGTGATCTTGAGAGATACATCAACCGGGTATATATATCTGAACTCAAGCAAAAAAGTGCACAACTTATGGCCTTGCAAGCCCAAATCAACCCCCACTTTCTATACAACACACTTGAAGCCATACGCATGAAGGCAAATACCAGTGGTGCCACAGAAGCAGGTGACATGATACTTATCCTGTCAAAATTATTTAGGAATACAATTAAAGAAGCTACAATTATAGATATAAATGAAGAAGTAGAAAGTTCAATGCTGTATCTCAAGCTTTTTGAAATACGCTACGGCAATAGGTTATCTGTTACTTTTGATATAGACAATAGCATTCTTGAGTATGGAATCATCCGTCATGTCATCCAACCAATCATTGAAAACTATATCTTTCATGGGTTTGACAGCAGCAGCAGTAACAATACTATATGCATAAAGGCTTGTAAAGAAGACGAATACATTTATATCTCCATAATCGATAATGGAACAGGTATCAAGGAGAATGACCTAGCTGTAATTAAAAACATGTTAAAATCAGATTGTCCGACCAATACGGGTAGTATTGGTCTTACCAATGTAAATGAACGGATTAAAATAATATTCGGCCAGGAATGTGGAATTGAAATATTAAGCAACCAGGATAAAGGCACAACCGTAAAAATAAAAATATTAGCTAAAACTGTAGAGGAGTTGAAAATGCATGTATAAAGTTTTAATCGCAGACGATGAGCCATTTATACTTGAAGGTTTAGCCAATATCATAAACTGGGAAGAATACGGGCTGGAAATTGTAGGTTTGGTCAATAATGGGCTTGAGGCAAAAGATATTATAGATTCACATAATGTGAATCTTCTTATTACAGATATCAAAATGCCAAAAATGGCTGGTTTGGAGCTTATCAGGTATATCAAGAGGGAAAAGAAAAATATAAAGTGTATTGTTTTAAGTGGTTACAATGACTTCGAATATGTAAAAGAAGCAGCAAAACTTGGAATTGAAAATTACCTGTTGAAACCGGTTGATGATGAAGAATTTATATCTACGCTCATCAATACTGTGGATACCATAGAAAATGAGCTATGCGAAAATAAAGAAATACAACAGGGACTTAAAATATTAAGAGATAATATTCTCCTACGTTGGGTTACAAATAATGTAAGTGACAGGGAATTAAGGGAAAAAGCCAGCTTTCTCAATATAAACATAAAAAACTCTCATTTTTTAGTAGCAATTCTAAAAATATCTACCAAGTCAATATATGACAATCCAGATATTGATGATAGCATTCTCCTGCGCGCTTCCATACAGAACATTTGCTGCCAGACTATTACTGAAAGCACGCTTGGCACTGTTTTCCATGACATAGATAGCGATTTTATACTGCTGTTTTCAGGAAATGACCTTTTAAATCGAATTCCCGAAATAAAGAAGGTACTATACGATTGCAAGCAAAATATCAACATGAATTTAAAAGTAGATGTATTCGTTTCTGTTGGAAGTGTAGAAGTGGATTACAGGCTTGTATACAGAAGTTATAAACAGGCAAAGACAATACAGGATTACTGTCTAGTGCTAGGTTACAATCATGTGTTGTTTTATGATCGAGTAGCAGTATCCCCTGGAAAAGCTTTTATAGATATTAAGGATGATTTGATGGCTTTGAATGAAGCGCTAAGATGTCGAGAACTTCAATCTATTAACAGTGTAATAAAAGATATCTTTACTAAATTTCATAATATTGAAAATCTCAACCCATCTGCTATTCGAAACATTACGGTTACCATACTGTTTAGCATGGTAAATTTCGTCCGCTCATTAAATTCTAACACAAGTACAGTTTTCGAAGATGCTAATGAACTATTTTTCAATGTGTACAAATTTGAGACTCTTTATGATCTGGAAAACTGGCTGAAGGAAATGGCACTCACATGTATAAATATACTTGATTCAGAAGAACATAAGCAAAGTCCCTCGATCAGAAAAATTTTGTCCTATTTGAACAGTCACTATAATAATGATATTAACCTCAAAACAGTTGCTTCCGAGTTTGAGTTGAATGCTTTTTATCTCGGCCAATTGTTTAAAAGTGAAGTTGGTGATTCTTTTACAAATTATTTGAATAACTTAAGAATTAACCGGGCAAAAGAGTTGATAATGGAAGGTAAGTATAAAAACAATGAAATAGCTGAAAAAGTTGGTTACATAAATACAAACTATTTTTCCACTATTTTCAAAAAAGCCACTGGCATGTCTCCTACTGAATTCAAGGATAACAAATCACTGACTTTTTGAAAACGTTTCAAAGTGTGTAAACCTCCAAATTGATGTTAGAATACATACATCATTTGAGTGAGGCATTTTTTTCATTTACTCATCTTCTTCATCCAACCCCATCTGGCTGACAACCATTTTATAATATGTGCTCTTGTTATTCATAAGCTCAGCATGTGTTCCGCTTTCCAGAATATCGCCATTACCAATGACTAGAATTTTATCTGCATCACGTATGGTGGAAAGACGATGAGCTATTAAAAAGCTGGTGTGATTCTCCATAAGCATAAGCAGTGCATGCTGTATTTCTTTCTCCGTTTTTGTGTCTACGCTGCTTGTTGCTTCGTCCAAGATTAAAATAGGAGCATTACACAAAATGGCCCGTGCAATTGCAAGTAGCTGCCGCTGACCTTGACTGAGATTGTCTGCACTTCCTGTAACAAGCGTATTATAGCCTTTTGGCAAACGTGAGATGAAATCATCGGCATGGGCAAGTTTTGCGGCTGCTTTGACTTCTGAATCAGACGCGCCAGGTCTCGAATACCTGATATTATCGGCTATAGTCCCTGTAAAAAGGCAAGTATCCTGTAAAACTACCGAAAAACAGTGCCGCAAGTCTTTCCTTGAAATATCCGTTATATTAACATCGTCAATTAATATTTGGCCTTCATTCAATTCATAAAAACGAGTCAAAAGGTTTACAATAGTGGTCTTTCCCGCTCCGGTTTCACCAACTAGCGCAATGACTTCACCTGAATTCACTTCGAAACTTATGTTTTTCAAAACAGGTCTTCCTGTGTTGTAGGAAAATGACACATTTTTAAATTCGACTTTTCCTTTTGGATTGTCAAACTCTTTAACATCCTTCTTATCCGGGACTTCTTCCTCTTCATCTAATATTTCAAAAACTCTTTCAGCCCCGGCTAAAGCCGACTGAATTGTGTTAAACATTCCGGCAATATTATTGAGAGGCCATCCGAATTGCTTCGAATATGTAAGAAACATTATAACTACACCAACGGTCATCTTTCCATCTACCGCTAGCAGCCCACCTCCGCAGGCAATGAAAGTAAAACTTAAGTTATTTATAACATTCATAAATGGCATCATGAAGCCTGCCCAGATCTGAGCTTTGGTAGAATTATTGCATAGCTCATGATTAACATCTTTAAAATCAGATAAAACCTTCTGCTGCCGATTGAAGGATTTTACCATTTTAAGTCCCACAATATTTTCTTCAATGACCCCATTAAGCGCCCCTAGCATTTGCTGCTGACCTGTAAAATATTTACGGCTGCGTCCTGCGATTATCTTTGTAAGAATAAATACCAATGGAATAGTTATCAAAGCAACTAAAGTTAAAATCGGGCTTAGAATGAGCATCATAATAAAGGAGCCTGTAATCGAGAAAACGCTTGAAATCAGCTGTGTTGTGGTCTGAGCCACTGTACTACTTATATTATCAACATCATTTGTTATCCTGCTCATTGTATCACCATGGGATCTTGTATCATAAAAATTCAAGGAGATCCTTTGTAGCTTGGAAAAAAATTCACTTCTAATGTGCTTCACCAGTTTTTGAGTAACCTTTGCCATGAGCACTCCGTTTACAGTATCTATACCCCAGCTCGCCAAATAGCAAAAAACAAGTGAGGTTAGAATTATCGTCAAAAGATGTGTATTCACAGTATTAGTTTTAATATCAAAGGTATTAATTGCCTTTCCCAATAAAAATGGCGTAAGCAGAGAAACGGTCGCAGAAAGTATGGTCAAACTAACCGCAAATAAAAGCGACGTCCGCCATTTCATATACATTTTCATCAATCTGAGCAGCGTACCTTTAGTATTTTTAGGCTTGGCAGTAGGTTGAAACCTCTGATGCCCGCCGCCAGCTCTTCCAAATTTAGGCATACTATCATATTTCTGATCGGAATTTTTATTTGCCATAACTACTCATCACCCCCAATTTGAGAATCATAGATATCTCTATAGGTTTTGCACAAATTAAATAAGTGAGAGTGACTTCCAAAGCCCACATTAACTCCGTTATCCAAAACTAGAATTTTATCCGCAGACATTGCGGTTCCAATCCTTTGAGTTATTATTATAACTGTTTTTTTAGTCTCTAAGTTTTTCAGAGCTCTTCTTACCTTAGCTTCGGTAACCGCATCAAGAGCACTTGTGCAATCGTCAAATATCAGAACAGGTGAACCCTTGACCAAAGCCCTAGCAATAGAAATTCTCTGCTTCTGACCTCCTGAAAGGTTTACTCCACTCTGTCCTAGAAGACTATCATATTTATTGGGCATATTTTGAATAAATTCGTCCGCCTGCGCTGCCTGTGCAGCTTTTATGACTGTTTCTTTGTCCGCCGTCGGATTTCCCCATGCTATATTATCAAAAACAGTTCCCGTAAAAAGCATGCTCTTTTGTGGTGCAATTGCAATATTGTGCCTTAACGTATTGCAGTCAAGTTTACTGATATCCTCCCCGTTTAAATAAATCGTGCCCTCTTCGACGTCATAAAAGTGCAGACACAGCCAGGCAAGCGTTGATTTACCTGAACCAGTTGGTCCGATAACAGCTAAAGTTTCACCGTCATTAACTTGAAAAGACAGATTTTTTATTGTGGGTATCCCACTTCCACTCGGATATGCAAAAGTTATATTTTTAAACTCAAGCTGACCAGAGTTGAATTTTAACGGATTTTCTGTTCCTTCAAAATCTTCGTCACTGTTTAAAACTTGATTTACCCTTTCTGTTGATGCTTTCGTTCTGACAAAGGTATTGAATATATTAGTTATCATAATAAGCGAAGTTAAAATCTGAGTCATATAATTAATAAAAGCCGCAACTTTACCGACTTCGATATGCCCCTTGCCAAATAAAATGCTTCCTAAATAAATAATCAAAACCATTCCAACGCTAACCGTCAGCGACATAAGAGGAGCAAAATATGAAATAACAAGTTGTGAAGAAACGCTTTTATTTGACAAATCTGAGTTGGCGACATCAAACTTGTTTTCTTCATCATTAAAACGCCCGAAAGCCTTTACAAGACGGATACCCAATAAATATTCCTGAACTACAGTATTAACTTTATCAATTGCTATTTGCACTTTTGCAAAGCGTGAATAGCTCATCTTCATGCTGATAGAAATAAAAACAGCTACAATAGCAACAGCCAAAAACAAAACAATACTCATTGATGGACTGAGCATAAAAGCAAGTATAATGCTGCCAATACAGGTAAGCGGGGCTTTTAGAAATATTCTCATTATTCCGTTGACGAATTGAATTATCTGAGAGGTATCATTAGTCATTCGCGTTATAAGGGAGCCGCTCTCAAGACTATCTGCGCTGACTTCAGAAAATTTCATTATTTTTGCAAAAACATCATATCTTAGATCGGCTCCAAAACTTTGAGAAACCTTACTTGCCAAAATATTACGGGTAGCGGCAAAGCCGGCGCCACATATTGTAATTGTTAGCATTAAAAGGCCAAACTTTAGAACCGCTTCCACTTGATTGTTTTTAATGCCATCGTCAATAATGTGAGCCATAATTGTAGGTTGGAGCAAATCACACACTGCTTCAAAAAACACGCCACTAATTGCCATTAAAAACATAAATCTATATTTCTTAAAGTAACGCTTATAAATATTCATATAATCTTTATTCTACACTCCTTAAACATCTGAAAGTTCCACTTGAATAATCTCACTATTATCTCTTATGTTACTACTAAATATCATATTTTGTTGCATTACTTCCCTTGTAGGAAGAACAACAATAAACTTACTCCCTTTTCCATATTCACTTTCAACAGATATACTACCACCATGTAATTCTACAATGGACTTAACTAAACTTAAGCCAATACCTGTACCTTCTGCATTTCTCGTTAGCGATTTATCTACTTGCTTAAACCTATCAAATATCATATCTAAGTACTTCTCTTCAATTCCTATGCCATTATCCTTGACTGATATTTCAACAAACTCACTCTTATCCTTAATGTCTACAAATATTTCACCACCATGATTTGAAAATTTTATAGCATTTGATATTAGGTTTAATATTATTCGCTCTATTTTTTCTGGATCACAAGCAATAATTTTTTCTTCACTATCTGTATCAAAAATAATATTTAGTCCTTTACTGTCAGTAAAATTAGTTACAGATATTACTATTTCTTCTACAACTTCCACAATATTATGATTTAATAAGTTAAGTTCAAAGAATCCAGCTTCAATCTTTGATGAATCAACTATATTATTAATGAGTTTGGATAACCGATAGCAGTTTTTCTTCATGGAGTCAATATATTTAATAATTGACTCCTTCCTATTGTTCAGCGATTCATCGCTGTAATACATCTTAAGTAACTGAATAGTTGAAGCTATAACATTTAATGGTGTTCTTAGTTCATGGGATATGTTAGCAAAAAATTCTTCCTGTGATTTCATTGCTTTCCCCATCACTATATTAGACTTTATTTCATCAGTAACATCTATTATTAATATTAATATTTCTTTGATTTCATCATTTACTTCAAGCATAGGTTCAAAGATAACGTTCCAATACACTTCGTTTCCATTTATCAAATGCACTTTTCTATTTAGATACTTAGTTTTCTTCTCTTTAATTACTTCGTTAATTTTCTGAAAATACTCAGTTTCGTTAAAAGGTGTAACCATATCTGTAATTTTAGTTCCTTTTATTTTCACTGCTGATTCAATATGTGGTAAAAATGTTTTCAACATATAAAATGCCTTTTGGTTTATTTCCAAAATCTTTAAATCAGTACAGGATAGTCTAACCACAGGTAATTCAAAATTATCTAAAAGTCTATCTAAAAACTTGTTCTTATCTTTTAAAATATTTTCGTACTTAAAATTGTCTGTCATATCTCGACTGCAAAGTACACCGATTGAGAAGTTTCCTTCATTATCATAAATAGGTGTTCCACTAACATCTATTTGTGATGTTTTATGAGAAAACTTTATTGCCATTCTCATATTTTTAAATTTTTCACCCCTTAGAACTCTACGAGCTGGAATATTTTCTGAATCAATTTTCTCTCCATCGATATCATAAAGCTCACATTGGTTATTCCTATCACCTACCTTGTACGTGTTTTCAGAATATACGGGAGACATCTCCCTTGCTGATTTGTTAAATAATATATATTTTCCTTTATTATCAAAAATAGAAATTCCATCAGCAATATTTTCTATGATAGCTTCTAATTGCTTTTTCTGTTCTAGAATTTTTCTAGATTGCTGAATTGTTTCAGTAATCTCATGAAAACACGATACTACCATGGATAAATCGCCATTGGCAGCATAACTTGGAGTCGAACTAACTTCCATAAAATACTCTTTATTAGGATGGCGTACAAACATCTTAGCGTTTTTTATGCTTTCACCTCTTAAGGCTCTAATTTCAGGAAGATTTTCAAATGGTATATCATTGCCTTCTATATCAAAATAGTGGGTATTTCTAGATGAATCGCCTGCATCAATTACATGACTCGATTGGTAAACTAATCTCTTTGCTTCTGGATTCATCATTATATATTTACCTTTATTATCTGAAACCATTACTCCCTCAGATAAATTTTCAAGTATACTAATTAGCTGTGTATTTTTTTGTTCTACCTCGTACTTTAGTTGCTCTATCTGCTGCTTTTGTTGCTCTATTATCTTAAGTGATTTACCGAGTAGCTCATCGGTTGTAAAACCTGTACAATCGGTGAATTCCTTATTAACATCTGTTATAATGCTGTCACGCGAGTATAAATTTGATTCTACAATTTTGTTATTAAAATTATGCCCCATGCTGTTACCCCCATTTTTCAATAAACACCTCAATAGGTTTTATAATGACAAATTAAGTACATTAAAAAATAGACTTATTACGTTGGTTCCTCTAAATACTACCATATACGACTATATTTGAATATGCTCCATTATTACTATCTTTTACCTAATATTATACAAAAGTGTTTATTAATTCTTTTTCCCCATCCCATTCTACATCCTCAATTAGGGCTTCAGCAGCAAAAAAGCCAGATTTTTCATCTGACTTTTAGTTGACTAACACCCCATTAGTCCATAATTCATATTCACTTAAATCAATTTCATCATTCCAACTAATTCCATATCCTCCGATATCAACTTTAACATTAGTAAATAAATCTTTGTTCTTTAAAGCTTCAAATCTACTATCTGTTACCCATCTACTCATGTCATAGTTTTTTATTACATCGTTATTGAATTTTATTTCCAAAATATAACCATTTATAGGTTTTACATCAACAATTTTTGGATTCATGCTATCACCCTTATTCCAAACCTGCAAGTTGTTTAAAATCTTTACTTTCCCACATTTTTACCAATTCCTCTTTATTGATTTTTGCCCACTCTGTTGCTAGCTTTTTTGCTCTCATAGGCAAATCTCCTTCCATCATTTCAAAACTTATAATATCAAACATACCAACACATTCACCGTATATGGCATGAAAATGAGGTGGTAAATGGTCATTAAAGTACATCTTTATTACAATACCAAATACCATAAAATCTCGATATTACTGGCATAATCATCATTCCCCCTTCAAAAATATTATACCATAATTCCCTTTCCCACAATATAAGCCAATTGTAATATCTGGCAATATATGAGTCAAGTAATATCGTATTTTCAGAAATGTGTCCTAGGCAATTTACTTACTAGAAATGGACGAAAAAATGCCTTGCTCAGTCACTGCACACTGAGCAAGGCATTTTTAAACACATTCACTTTCCAAGAGAGCATTACATCGTAAGCGTGCCATTTTCTGTGGTGATGAGCATCAATATATCCTCTTCTGCTCCCGTCAAGCAATTTATATATATTAAAAAATTATTGCTATCGATCTTACCTTGAAATTCATAACAATACTTTTCTGTTTTGAAATCAGTTGGTATAATAGCTTTACCTTGGCTCGTTATCACAAGTTTTTGATTAATCTTTTTACGAGCCTCTTCTATTGTAATCTTTGCCTTTGGTATTTCTCTTTGTATATGATTATATAGGTATCCTTTTGACTCTATCCCCACTATTTCGCCGTTGTCCAAGGCTACCTTCACCTTCACTTGATCAGGGTAAACTATTACATCATCTTGAGTATATGCGTAGCATATCACAGCTGTACCATCGGCTTTTTCATAATACGTATCCTTCATGTTTTTGAACCCGTTTTGGGTCAAAAATGCTAAGCCTGCTTTTTTGGCTTGTTCCATTGTTAACGTATCTTTGGCAAAATCTCTATTTCTGAGCATCGAAGAAATCTGCCCACCTTGCTGAGTTATATTAATCTCTGCACTCTGATCCTCAGTCGAGTTCTTGTATAGTACCTTGAAACGATAGGTCTTTAAGTTGGCTTCTGCATTTGTTTCTAGCTGCTTAACCTCCTGAACCTTATCATCTCCCAGGAATTTTATTACAAGTTCCTTTGCTTTTTCTACACTAACCTTTTCAGAATTTAATCCTAAAGGCTTGGAATTTAGCATATGGTCAGAATATGGGCCATCGTAAATAAGGGATGGATATTCTTGAAAGTTTTTATCAATATTCTCTACTTGACCTACCTGTGGATCCTTCACTTTTGTAGCACTTAGCAATTTAGCTCCACCATTTATTCCCCATGTCATTTTGCCTGCATTGATTTGACTCTGAATTCCATGTAAGTTCTTTTGCAAGGATAATGAATATCCATGCAGTTGTTTAACGCTTTCGTACTCCTTGTCACTTAATGGTGTGCCATTTAGTGTTTTTGTGTTCAAAGCATATGCCAGGTCTCCCACTTGAGTTAAAAAATTAGATGTTTTTTCAAGTATAGGCGGTGAAACTGGCAACTGTCCCATATTTGTTTGTGCCAAATTTGCCTGTCTCCAAACCTCTTCAAGCATTGCAGACGTACTTAGTGGAGTAGATGTTACTAATGATTTTGCCAATAGCACCTCTACATTGTCGACATAGTCAGCCAAATCTAAAAAAGCCCTACTGTACTGATTACCCGTTTGTATTTGTAAATCCTTCAGCATTTTGTTTTGGTAATATCCCCAAGTTGATACTCCAATCAAAGCCATTACTGCAAATATAGCAATAGGAACTGCCCAAGAATGATTTCTTCTCTTGCTCAACTTATCATCATGATTATCTATATCTTTATATTCGTTTTGCTCCAATTAATTCACCTCCATTTTTATATACCGAACCAGTGTCTTCCTATTTTAAGATGTACCTTCCTCGACCAAATCCATTTACTGGTAGCTGTTGCCGGATTCCAGTAGTATAAGCAGCCATCTGTTGGATCCCAGCCGGCAAGAGCATCTCGTGCTGCTTTTACCACAGTTGATTTGGGATTAATAGGTACGTCGATTTGTCCATCTACCACAGCAGTGAAAGCACCTGGCTGATAGATAACCCCTGCTAAAGTTTTAGGAAATCGTGAGCTTTTTACCCTGTTTAAAATTACTGCACCAACTGCAACTTGACCTTCGAAAGGCTCACCCCTCGCTTCTCCATTTATAACTCTGGCAAGTATCTGAACATCTGAAACATGCTTAGAAGCCGCATAAGCTGTACCAGATTCCACAATCTGCCCTAGTCCCATAGTAAGAAGTGTATTTTCATCTGCAACTCCGTTTGCATTAAGGCCATATGTCCTCTGGTATCTAAGCACAGACGCAAACGTATTTGAATCAAATATTCCATCTACATTTCCATTAAAATAGCCCCAATTTTCTAATTCCTGCTGCATGTCTTTTACCTCTTGCCCCTTATCCCCTATTTTTAGAGAAGGCGCGCTACTTGTAAAATACATTTTACCTTGACCCAAAAATGTCAGGCTTAAAACTACTATTAAGCAAAAAGCCAATATTTTTATGAGCTTTCTCAATCTTGTACCTCCTTTAAAATTCATGGTATTTTAGTAACGTTATTTTTAGTTGTTCCTTATAATCTAATAAAATATTCGTCATTTATTAATTTGTTCTATCTTGTATTATTACTTAATTTATACAACTCCACGTATTAATCAGCATTATACTGTCAAAAATCTATATATAGATCAAAAACAACTATTTAGCTTAACATTAAAATTATTGACATGGAGATTCACTATGAGGGTATTAGTACTATATGTTTCTGTTGGGGCTGGTCATATGAAGGCTGCTGAAGCATTAAGGGAATCCATTGAAAAACAATTCAGTGGATGGTCAGTCGATGTTTTGGATGCTTTAAAATATATAAATCCTATTATTGATAAAGTGATAGTTAGTAGCTATCTTGGTACTTTGAAAAGAAGCCCAAAGCTATATAGCATGCTTTATACTGCTTCGGGTACAGGCACAGGCATTTATGATATGAGCAAGGCCTTAAATAAGCTTTTATCTTATAAGCTGAAGCGGCTAATAAATGATTATAAACCCTCAGCTATTGTATGTACTCATCCTTTTCCTATGCAGATGTTATCCTCGCTCAAGGAAAGGAACGAGCTTAATATACCTACTGTGGCTATATTAACAGACTATGTAGTTCATCCGCTTTGGCTCGACAGCGGAATGGATGCCTTTATCGTCGCTAATGAAATAATGAAATTGGAGATGATTAGTCGTGGAATCCCCAGTGGCATAATATTTCCTTATGGAATACCAGTGTCGCCAAAATTCCTCACTCAGGTAGATAAAAAGAGCTTGCTTAGAGAATTAGGGCTAGATAATAAATTTACCGTTTTGGTTATGGGTGGAGGAATGGGCTTTGGTCATATAGAGAACACCATGACCTCACTTCTTGATTGTGACATAGACCTACAAATAATAGCAGTGACCGGCACTAACCAGAAATTAAAGCGTCAGTTGGAGGATTCTGCAAAGAATAGCCGTAAGAAGGTGCTGATATTAAGTTATACCGATCGGGTTAATGAGTTAATGGATATTTCTGACCTTTTAATTACTAAGCCAGGGGGCATGACTGTTTCTGAGGCTCTGGTGAAGGGTTTGCCTATTTTCATAGTTTCTCCTATTCCAGGTCAAGAAGAAGGTAACGCCAACTTTCTTATCAGAAGCGGCGTTGCAAGTAAGATAGATGACTCTAGCCAGCTTGTAAATGTACTATCTCAAGTAGCAAATGACCCTGTAGCCTTAAACGCAATGCGCGAAAGTTCAAGGTTTTTGGGGAAACCACATTCTGCATCCGACATAGCTGCGCTGCTTGGAAGGCTGGTTTCTGGACGTAATGAACAATTACAAATTTTAAAATGATTTCGCTAGGAACAAGCAAATAATAAAACAGGATTGCTCCTAATTGGGAAAGTTGAGTTAATATTCTAGAATATCCGCCTAATCCCACATACCCTGTCTTTAAAATAGGTATCATCTAACGATTCAGTTATAACTCCTTTAGTTCTACTGGAGTGTACAAATTCATTTTTCCCCAGGTATACTGCAACATCATAAACATCCTTCTTAAGGCTATCTGTACTAAAAAACAGTAAGTCTCCAGCCTTTATGTCCTTTTGTTGTACAGCAGTTCCAGCTTTTTTCATATCCTCCAGCTTTCTTGGTACATCTACACCATTAATTCTGCTGCAAATGTATACAAGCCCAGAAGAATCTATGCCCCATCTGCTGATTCCGCCAAGAATAAATATTGTTCCATTGAATTTTTTGATAGTTTGCGTAAAATCGTTACTTGTTGTTTTTGATATTAAATTATCGCTTATTGGTATTGCGATTACTCCGCCTTCCTCTATCCAACCTCTCTTGTTGTCGGGCATCAGAACATTATACCCTGTTTTTGATTTACCAGATGAATACAACTCGGTTCCTAGAACTATTTTCTTGTAATTAACATTATTAGTAGTTCCCGTGTAAACATCTATCACTTTGGCGGTAACAATTATTTTAGTATTGATAGTACCATTTATAACACTATCAGTATCCCTGCTAACATACTTATTCTTTACCCAGCCTGAGCTACCGTCTAATAATTTTATATTCATCCATGAATTTTCTTCTTTTATTATATTTACTACCTGATTAAAGAGCACCTGAGTTGTCCTTGTACTCATTATATCAGGCTTATCAAACATGTCTACCACGGCCTCTGTAATCACTGCAGCATTTTCACGCGTTATTCCGCTTAGTAACTGCTCATTCAAAGTGAGTGGAATTACCCTACTTCCGCAGCCCCCTAAAAACAAAATCAATATCATTATTGCCACTATAGTTTTTGTGACTAAATCTCTCTTTTTCATACTTGCCTCTATCTCTAATACATTATTATAATTTAGTTGTTCCTTAAATATATTTCTAATTTCCCTTTATGTCAATGAACAGATTTTACAAGAATATTTACTACCAATTAAATCAACCTCTCTTTGCTTGCAAGTAAAAACAATTACCTGTTGCTTTTTGCTAATCTCATAAATGCATTTTAACGCATTATCTGTTCTTTCATCATCATATTGTGCAAAGGGCTCATCCATAATAAATGGAAGGCTTTCGCTAATATTTAGCACGGTCTCAGAAATTGCAATTCTAAGTGCTAAGTACATTTGGTCTATAGTGCCACTGCTTAGCATGTACACGGGAACAACCATTTCAGTTTTAGGGTCACTCAGCATTATGTTCAAATTCTCTCCTGCCCTGATGTCAGAATACTTCTGAGCAGTAAATTCAGAAAAAGTACCCTTAAGAACTTTATTCATAACTGGTAAATATTTTTTCTGAACATCATTAGTAGCCTCTTCAAGGATTTTAATGGCAATCATCAAAGCTTCTCCCCTTTGTTCAAGACTTCTCTTGCGCTGCGTTAATCTTGCAATCTCACCTTCTACTATTTCCACCTTCTGAGTGTTTTCACTTTTTTTAATATTAGCCTCTAATGTGGCATTTTCAAGCTTCTTTTGCTGAACTTGAGCTGTTAAAAACTCCTTCAGTTCAGTTATTCTTAAGCATTGACTTTCACTATTGTTTTCTAAAACATTCTCAAACAGCTCTTTTTCCGTCCAAGCCAAATTCAAATCTGCAGCCATCCTTAGCCCTGAGATGCTTTCAGAGACTCTATCTAGCTCATTCTCCAATGTAGCCAAAGCTATTTGCTTGAAATTAATATTTTGATTCTCTAGCCTTTTTACCAACTGTTCATATTGTATGTTTTCGTTAGTTATTCTGCCGTTTAAGCTAACCCTTTGCTGCTGCAATATTTGTTCTATTTTATGTGCGTTCTTGAGCTCATTTTCGAGTTTGCCACTCTTTTCGCAAAGCTCTCTTTGTTCACCCTCTAGTGCTTTAAGCTCACTATTGCTCTTGAGTCTAAGCGCAACAGTAGCTATGGTTATCAGTACTGGCACAGCTGTTACCCATGGCGATATAGCCTTAAAAGCAAAAGCTCCACAGCCAACTCCGATTACAGCAATAAGCGATAATATACTGCAAATATCCAAAGCTCTAAGGCAAGCTATTTGAGCACGAATTTTATCTTGCAGTACATCCACAATATTTTTTGAAAGCTCCTCCTGAAAATAGTCTGCAGCTTTCTCTGTATTATTTATGTCAGATACCTTTTGCACTCTACAATTTCTCTGTTCAACCAACATGACTAAATACTTAGAATTATTATCAATCTCCTGATCAAGCAATGCTTTGTCTTTAGCCATAGTATTAATATTTTTTTGCGACTGCTTAATTCCATCATTCAAAAAGCGCAATTCTTCATTCTTTTCTTGCTGAAGTTTAAGTTTATCTTTTAGTTGACAAAACTCTATTAATCTGGCAAAAAGTTTCTCTTTTTCGGTGAGCTTACTAATCTGAAAAACCAGGTCTTCCTGCTTTATCCTTGCATCCAAAAGGTTTTTGTTTTCATCTTGGATCGTGTTTTTGGTTGTGTTCAATTCATCAAGCCGTGTGTTGATAATGTCTAGGGGCCTAGTATAGCTCCTATCCGTTCCAACCTGTTGCTTCAAAGCCTCCTTCAAAGCAGCATTGGCCTTGTTATATGAAATATCCTCCGCCCCACTTTGTCTTATGTTTGATATTCTATCTATCAAATCTTTTGATGCGGAATTGTCTATCCTTGTTCCCATCTGCTTTATATAAACAGTTCTTTCAAAAAGACTCTCACCCAGTCCAATCAACTTTTCTGCAATACCATTTCCGTCTTTACAATCTGCAAAACTGATTGTGATGTCATTAAATGACTCATCATATAGCTTTACAACTCCATTATCAAAAGCCCTGTCAATTCTGTAAGATTTGCCATTATCAAGCTTGAAATCCATATATCCACCATATGAGGCTTTGCTCCAGGGCATATACAGCTTAGACGATGCCGCTACTCCATCCTTGCTAGCTCTTCCACCTTTTAGTCCATACAGCATGGCCTTAATAAACGCCATCAGAGTTGACTTTCCGCTTTCATTTGGTCCATATATCACATTCAAGCCATTTGAAAGGGTATTGCTAAACTCTTCAATTTTGCCGAATCCCCTCACGTGAAGACTACTGATTTTCACTTTTGACCCCCATTAGCCGCTAGCGACTACATAATGTAATAAAATTTCTTACCCTGCCAAATAATATAGTGAAATTAGGCAGTTATTGGTCTATGCGTCCGCTTTCTATAGCTTGAAGTCCATACTGTAGCGCCATATGTAAGGTTTCGCGTCGCTCTGCTAGAGTTTCATTTTCTTGCATATCCAGTATCCTTCGAACAAATTCACCTTTTATTCCTGGGTCTTCAAGATACTGTTCATAGTCAAACTGAATTGACGTCTGATTTTTTATTTTCATAAAAAAGCAACTCTGCTGAAAAGCTTCTAATATGCTTTTAATCCCTATTATGTATTCCTTTGGAACGAATCCCTTAAACGTAATACTATATAAATCTGTTTGGAAAAGTTTCAGCTGCTCCGCTAAGCGCATTTTTTCTATTATCTCTTCAGCACACGTACAATTGTTTACATTTATTTCCACATTGTAATAATGTCTGGTTGCAGAATGAACAAATTCGGCTTCAACGCTCTTTTGATTTTCTTCAGAAAGTATTATTCTGCCCTGAATATAGCCATGTTCACCCTCCTCATCAAACCCCATTGGTTCAGGGCTTCCGGGATTAATCATCACAGTTCTTCCATTTTGGAGGCGCGAATAGCAATGCATGTGACCCAACGCAACATAATCCATACCCAATGAAAATATCTCTTTTGAGGTTATAGAATTATAGTTTTCCTCCTCAAAAGGTATATCCACTGTTCCGTGGAAAATTAATATATTAAATCTCTCACTCGAGATATCTTTATCAAAAATAGTGAGGCAATCCTTAGTTACATCGCCTCTAGCCCCCATGTTATAAATACAGGCATTATATTTTTCCAAATACAATACCTGTCCAGAATCCTCAAGAATGTGTACATTACTGCTCCATTTTGAAACTTTATAGTATGAATTTTCTCTTATCGGATCGTGATTTCCTGGAATAATAATTATTTCAGTTTTGTATAGCTCCGAAAATAGATTCTTAGCAGTCAATATAGTTGAGCCTCTAACACTGCTATCCTCAAAAAAGTCTCCACTGATTATTAATAATTCCACATTCTGAGCCCGCACCTTTTCAACAATACTTTGAAGACAGTTTACAAGCTCATTCCTCCTGATGCTCGCCTTATCCACATCTGCAAGCGATGAAAATGGCGCATCAAGATGTAAATCTGCCATATGAATAAAAGAAATTTGTTTCACGTGAAACCTCCCACAATCCCAGATTTTCAAATAGTTTTGCTAATCATTCTTAGGGGATACATATACCAGCACTGTGACTGGAATGATTCTATCTGGGAAAGTTTTGACTATATCCTTTATACATTAGCCCTTATCAACAGTAATTGCAACATATGCAACAGCATACTCCCTGCAATGTGACATCGTAATAGAGATCCCTGAGGCACCCAAAGAAGCATAGTAGTCTTTTGCTCTTCCGTGTAGCTTTACAAAGGGCTTTCCCAATTCATCATTTAATATCTCAATTTCGTTAAAAAATGCATTTTCACCTATTCCTGTACCAAAGGCCTTGGCAACTGCTTCTTTGCCTGCAAATCTCGCCGCATAGCTCTGGTATTTTGAGGAGTTTTTACTTTCACAGTAATTTATCTCATTTGTTGTGAATACCCTGGCTGAAAAGCGCCCATTTTCACCGTCCTCAATAGCTAATTTTAATCTACCTACCTCTATAATGTCTGTCCCTAAAAGCAATTCCACAGAAACACCATCCACTATGTTATTTTATCCAATTCTAAAAACTCTGTATATCTGATGTCTACCTATAGAGCTCGAAAAAACCAGCAAAGTTTTTGAACTCACTTCCCAATACCATTTTTTTAATTTTTAAGTTCTCCAGATTTGTACAGCTTCTTATTTTAGCTTCTAATTCATTAGCATTATCATCTTCAATGATAAAAATATTATTGTATGAAAATGGATAGACCCTTTTAAAATTCTCTTTAAGGTTTTCTAAAGTTGAATTGCCATTAAATAAGAAGTCCCTATCATCTTCTATTTGAACAACTGATAAATTTGTATTGTACTCTATAGCTAACTTTATTTCTTCCTTCAAATCGTTTTTAAATAGCTCAATAAAGTTTGGTAACATAAATCTTTGCTGTATCTGCATTATCATAAGGTTATTTAAAACTGGTGCTATATTCCCTGCTATTGTTTCCAAAATTAACATATTTTCTTCATTGTCTAGCTGCAAACCTTCATATTTAAAAACAATTATTACGCCTAATAGCTCAATTTCCATCAGATCAATATATACAGGAATTATCAACACACCCTGCGCATCACCTATTTTGTCGACATGTTCTTCTCCTAGATATTCAGCTACATTTGCTTGCCCTATTGAATATGCGCAATCTCCCTCAAAAACTCGTTTCCACTTCTGGTTTGGGATTATGGTTTTATTATTGCACTGGTCAATATTAATTGTCTTTGAAAACTCAAATTCATTTGTTTCCTTTTTGTAAAGGCAAAATGCACCTTTATCTACATTAAAGGAAATTTGCAATGTTTTAGTCGCCATTTCTAGCAATGTGTCTGCTCTAGAAGAACTGCTAATATTTTTTACAAGCTTGTTAAGAGAAATTAGCTTGTCTAGTTTTTTCTGTATTATGCTTTTTTGATCATTAACCACTTCAAACAAGTTAGCATTGCTAAGAGCCGTATATGTGGATGCTGCCAAACTCTCAATGAGCTCAAAAACACCATCGCTATATTCGCTACCTGTAACTGTTTCACTTAATGTAACAAACCCAAGAATTTGGCTGTTTTTAAGTATTAAAACAATATATCTCGCCTCTAGCTGCTCTAGTTGAACATTAGCCTGAATACCTGCTCTATTAAATAAATTGTCAAAATAGGCGTAGTCCTTCTCATTTTCGAGATCAATTATAACTTTATTTGGATTTATTTTTTCTGAGCTGTTTAGTATAAGCCTTATAACAACATCCTTAGTCTTATAAAATACATCCTTAAAACCCTTTAATATATATCTATCACTTCTTTCATCAAAAAGGACATATCCTGTAATCTTACTGCGAGTAAGTTCCGAGAATACCTCAACAGATATTTCGTATAGTACGTCCATCCTAAGCTCACTCAGCAAAACCTTTGATGATTGATTTATTGCGAATAGATTAAATATCTTCTCATCAAGCTCGGAATTAGCCTTTATCAATTTCTCATATCTATTGAAATTTTCTAAAGCATTATTTACCAGTCTCATAAGAGCCTCAGAAATTTTGTAGTCAGCTTCTCCAATATTTTTATTTTGAAATATAATAAAACCATAAAGATTGCCTTCTATTATCAGTGGAACTATGGCATTTATTTCAAGTAAATCAATCAATTCTGGTTGAAAAAACTTGATTATTTTTTCTCTCTCATAAAGTATATTTCCATAAAATGTAGCAAGGTTTTTCAAATCAGTTGTGATTTCTATATTATCTAAGTCTCCAGAAAACCCCTTAACCTTTTTTGCTACATAAGTAGCATTTTCAATAACATATATTGCTGACTTTTCAACTAGTAACAACTCATTTATAAAATCAAATGCTGCATCAATTATTTGCTCAAATACTAACTTTTGTGAAAAAAAGTCTATAGCCTGCACCAAACCAGAATATCTATATAGCTTAGTTGAAAGAACTTTGTCCTTTTTTTCATCTTCTATTCTCTGTAATATAGACTTCATTCTTTGTTACCTCCCAGAAGTTGCTTCATTCAACGTTGAGCAATATCCTTACATTTCCTTAATTATTCCTTCGTTATAGTAATAGCTTACTCTGAATACATATCTTTGAATCTCTTTTTGGACTTTTTTAATCTCCAGCATAGTATTGGGGAATGCATTTTTTAGAATAGTTATTTCTCCCTCACCCTTTGTTCTAAGATAATTCATCATATTTTTTTTGTTTTCTTCATTTTCCTGAAGGGAGATTCTAAGGTCATTATATTTCTCATTCAAACTATCATATTCATCTTTTCTTGCTTGACCACCTTCATGTATATTTGAAAAAATGGATATCCTCTGTTTATATTGATATATTTCAGCCTTAATTATATTTATTTTTTGAGATAAATCATCTAGAGTATTCTTAAAAAATA
>Ga0209430_1000878_pt1 | contig 25448 bp, 20 predicted proteins | sample BarGraIncub1133A_FD_184504 | JGI IMG/M metagenome (GOLD analysis project Ga0209430, IMG submission 184504) | Arctic peat soil microbial communities from Barrow, Alaska - Barrow Graham LP Incubations 11-33A (SPAdes) (version 2) | ecosystem: Environmental > Terrestrial > Soil > Wetlands > Peat... | reverse complement strand
CCCACAGTTCATCAATATCTTGTTGGGTAATATGTCCCTGATAGGTCCCCGCCCTCATATGATCGAGCACACCATTCACTATTCCAAAATTATCGATCGTTACCTTGTACGCCATTTTGTTAAACCGGGTTTAACCGGATGGGCGCAAGTAAACGGTTATCGTGGTGACACTACAGAACCAGGGCTGATGGAAGGGCGTGTAAAGCATGATGTATATTACATCGAAAATTGGTCTCTTATTTTAGATATCCGTATCTTTTTTAAGACCATCTATAATATGTTCAAAGGCGAACCCAATGCCATATAGATAAAAATCGAAATAGAATAATTAAAAAGACCCGGTCATCAAATATGATGATCGGGTCTTTTATTCATATATAGTACCCCCATTCTCTAGACCACTAATAATGGTCTAGAGAATGGGGGTACTATATTATCTGGTCATCCCTTATCGCAAATAAAGTTAAATAGCATGCGAAATATTTTGAGGAGAAAATAATTACTATAATTTTGCGTTCTGCTTTTTAACAATAAAATAACAATTTAAATTGTATTGCCATTTAATTCGCTCTTGCGGATTTAAGGATGTATAATATTTCTTCAAGATTATTTGCTTAAAGACATTGGAAATGAAACTTTTCTATCAAATATTTACCAAAAAAACTGTACTGTCAATTCTGATTGTACAATGCTCTATACTAAGCTTTGCAACAACATACTATGTAAGCAATTCGGGTAATGATACCAATTCTGGACTTACTACGATTCTGGCATGGAAAACGTTGGCGAAAGTTAACGCTTCAACATTTAAGGCTGGAGATCAAATATTATTTCAGAAAGGTAATACTTTTTATGGAACACTAACAGTTCATAATTCAGGAACTTCTGGCAATCCTATTACTTACGGTGCATACGGTACTGGTAATAACCCAATTATTACAGGTTTTACAAATGTTACGGCATGGACAAATTTAGGTAGTAATATATGGGAAAGCACCTCATCTGTTTCAACGCTTCCAACTTGTAACATGGTTGTAATTAATGGAGTGAATACTCCAATGGGAAGATATCCAAATTCGGGTTATTTAACTTATCAATTTCATTCTGGAAATACTTCCATTACAAGCAGTAGTGTAACGGGTATACCTAATTGGACTGGTGCAGAGATTGTCTTAAGAGAGAATCATTATATCATAAATAGATTTCCCATTACATCTCAGTCAGGAGGTACGGTAATCTATACATCATCATCAGGATTTAATGCTACAGATGGCTTTGGATTTTTCATTCAAAACGACAGTAGAACTTTAGACGCACCAAATGAATGGTATTATAATCCATTTACAAAAAAAATACAAATCTATAGCATAAACTCTCCTATTAATGTGCAGATAGCAACTATTGATACATTAGTTAAGGTGGACGCGTGGGATTACAATAAAAATTATATATCCTTTAGTGATATTTCTTTTACAGGCTCAAATAAAAATGTATTATATTTTTATAATGCAACCAATATTAATATACAAAATTGTAATTTTAATTTTTCAGGCAGTAATGCTATTGAAGCATATATGTCAACGCATATAAATATAACAAAATCAACTTTCAATAATACGAACAATAATGCAATAACTATAACATCGTGGGATTACGCTCCCCTACCAACTGATCATATTTTAATAAGTGAGGACACCATAAGAAACACGTCTACAATAGTGGGAATGGGTAAAAGTATTGATACTCAACGGTCAGGCTGTGCTATTTTTTTAGAGGGATCAAATAGCACAATTGAGAAATGCGTAATTGATAGTACTGGCTACATACCTATATGGTGGATTGGAGACTCATTTCTTGTGGATAGTAATTTCATTACTAATTATTGTTTTATAAAAGATGATGGGGGAGCAATATGGACATGGAATAATGGTTCACCACCGTATAATTACACTAATCAAAGGATATTAAATAATATTATATTAAATGGTATCGGTGCATTGGAGGGAAGTATACCCAATAAATTTACAGGTGCATCGGGAATATATTGCGATGACAATACCTCAAATGTTGAAATAAGTGGAAATACTGTGGTTAATTGTAATAGGAATGGTATACTTCTTCATAATACACATGAAATAACTGTTACAAATAATATATTATATAATAATGGTTTTCAAATTACACTATATTCGGACGATGATTATGCCGATAATCCACCTGATAACGTTATTCTTATAAGAAATATTAATATAAAGAACAATATTTCTTTAGCCAAAACATCTGGGCAGGAATTATTAGCTACAGTAAGTTCATTTAATGATATTCCCAGTTTTGGAGTTATTGATAGTAATTATTATGCAAGACCAATAGATGATAATTTGACAATAGAAGTTGTTAATTACGTCCCTTCTTATACGGATATAAAATATTCTTTAGCTGGATGGCAAACATTTTCAGGTCAGGATGTCAATTCCCACAAATCACCTCAAGCAATTTCTACGACAGACGATTTGCAATTTGAATATAATGCCACTAAAACAGCAAAAACAGTAATATTAAGTCGTCCGATGACCGATGTGAAAGGAATTAAATACGCCGCATCTGTGACCTTGCAACCTTTTACTTCGGTGGTTTTGATGAATGATATAACACCAGTGGTTGTTCCGGATGCCCCAACTTCAGTTGTTGCAACTGCCGGAAATGCCAGTGCATCAGTTACTTTTTCAGCTCCTTCAAACAATGGAGGTTCAGCAATTACAGGTTATACTGTCACTTCAATTCCATCAGGAGGTATTGATTCAAATGCCGGATCAACATCGCTTAATCACACCATTACTGGATTAGCCAATGGCATATCCTATACATTTACAGCAAAAGCTACTAATTCTGTTGGAACCTCTTTGGCTTCTATGGCTTCAAATTCAGTGACACCAAAAGCCCTTACGGCGACCACTTATACTTTCATTGGCCCCACTTCAGGTATCCTAAACAGTGCTTCAACTATCTTCACGGTTACTCCGAATAATCTTTATACGGGAACGATTACTATCACTCCTACGGGTACTGGTAGTGCAGGACTTTCAGCCAAGGTACTTACATTCTCCAATTCTTCTGTAGAGCAAACATATACCATAACACCAACTGTTGCAGGAAGTATTACCTTAACTGCCACAAATAATGGCTCACTTACTAATCCAGGCAATTTAACTTATTCGGCCAATGCTATTGTTCCTGATGCCCCAACTTCAGTTGTTGCCACTGCCGAAGATGCAAGCGCATCAGTTACGTTTGTGGCTACAACGAACAACGGAGGTTCGGCTATCACTGGTTATATCGTCACTTCAAATCCTACAGGAGGTAGTGATATCAATGCCGGATCAACATCGCTTAATCACACCATTACTGGATTAACCAATGGGATGTCATATTCCTTTTTAGTTAAGGCGATCAATCATGTTGGAAGTTCTTCATATTCAGTTGCTTCAAATTCTATAACAATAGCAACAGGCATAGCCAATTTGGATGATGGAGTGAAAATAGTTGTATTTCCAAATCCTTGTCATGGTCGCTTTACAGTTCGATTCTCTGAAATCCCTATTTCCGAAAGTAGAATTGAAGTCTTGAATTTATCGGGAAGAAAAGTCACTTCACAAATCATTACAGGAATCTCTCAAGAGATCGTCCTCAATGGCCAGGCTCCTGGTATGTATTTTGTAAAATCGATTCTGGGGTCGATTGAAAAAATCAATAAATTAGTGATTCAATAAAAAGGTTTTGTTCTATTTGATTAAATAATCCTCGCAATTTATTTCCGTGGAATATTTATTTTTTGACATTCGAAAGTAATGTAAAAACTTAAGGAAAGCGAAGAATCAAAATATGTTTTGTAAAATAAAGGTGTAAAATACAACATTATACTTTAACCAAAAATTAATTTTTATTTTATTAAAATAATTTAGAATATACAGAAGCAGTTTCTTTGGCAATAATATCCCAATTATAGGCAGACATATCATATTCTCTATTAAAGACAGGCTTAGATATTTTTAATGATAATTTATTTAAAAAATCAATTTCATTTTTGTTCTCAAAATAGCAATCATTTGGAAGTCCAATTGTTTTATTTGCTGGTATATCACTTGCTAAAACATCTAATTTAAAACTCATTGCCTCTAATAAAGCTATTGGTAAACCTTCATGATAAGATGGTATTACAAATAAACGTGTATTTGTTAGTAGTTCATTTAGTTTTTCACCTTTGATGAAACCCGTTAAAATTATTTTTTTCTCCCTTGCTAAATTCTTAAGTTTTTTTGAAAATTTATCTTCGTGATCTGTATCACCGGCAATTACTAATTGAATTTCTTTAAGATTAAGTTCAGCAAAAACATTTATTAGCCTTTCAAAACCCTTTTCGGGAACAAATCTCCCCATAGCAAATACGTAATTTCCCTTTTGAATCCCTAATGTATCCAGGTATGAAGTATCATGAGTTTTTACGGGGATATTTACACCATTGAAAATTAAGTTTATATCATTCCTTCCATATTTATATATAATATGTGAATTTATAACTTCAGAAATTACAATTACCTTATTAGCATATTTAACACCCATTCTTTCTCCAAACCTCAATACCCATTTTGCAATTCTTCCCCATTTTGCACGTTCGTAATCTGCACCATGGTGAGTGAATACTACCTTCATTCCCAGTAAACGCGCCAAAGGTGTCATAATAGCAGGACCAATTGCATGAATGTGTATCAAATCAGCATGAAGTATAAATTTAGCTATCCAAACAGATTTGAAAGTATGTATAATTGCCTCAAGTAATTTATTGGGAGATGTGCCAATATTTAATAAATGAACTCCCTTATATTCTTTATAAGTATCCTTTTTATACCCTTTTCTACAAATAACAGTTACATTATAACCTTGTTGGACAATGCGAGGAAAAAGTTCTTCACAATGTGTTTCTACACCACCCAATATGTTGGGAATACCTCTTGTTCCAGTTACCACTATTTTCATATTATATTATTGTTCTTAAGTCTCCTTGTTTCGGATCTTGTCCAACGCTATAACTTTTTTTGTCGAAACTAATCGATTTTCCCTGGATGCTTTTTATTTTGTTTTTCAATACCCACAAAGCAGGGTGTTTGATATATTTTTTCATAACAGGAGAAGCAGTACCTACCATCCAGCAGTTTTTTGGACATTTCCGAACCATATCTCGTACTTTATTGGCTTTTTCACCTTCCCAAATATCTTTAAAATCAGAAGTTTCACGAATATTACCCATGCTTTCCATCCAGTATTTTTCTTCTAACCCGTTACAGGGATATATTTCACCATATGGGTCAACAAAGAAATTGACCATTCCCGCTTCACAAGGAAGTAGACGAGGATTACCTTGGATATAATTGATCAATCCCATATTGAAAAAAGCACGAAACCATGATTTGGGATGACTTTCTTTCATCTGCATATCAATAAGCTTCTCAAAATTTCCACAAACTTCTGTTTTATTTGTAATTACATTATCATCTTTATGAAAATAATAAGAATTATGAAAAGCTGCTGTTGCAAACTCCATTCCCAAACTTTTCGATAATCGATATAAAGAAAGCATATCTTCTGAATTATTATTCGATACGGTACACCCGAAACCAATATCTTTAATACCCATTTCTTTTAACCGAAGTAAAGTACGTAAACCTTTATCAAATCCACCTTTATGTCCTCTTAATTCATCATTTTTACATGAAAGCCCTTCTATGCTGATTCGAATACCTATGCGGGGAAAATCTTCTGCTAATTTTATCACTTTTTCTTCAAACCAGCCAGACGTAGATATTACCACACGTGGTGATTTTGTAAAACAAACTCTGACAATCTCATTTAAATCTTCTCTTACAAAAGGCTCTCCACCCGTTAGATTTATAAATTTAACATTGGGTAATTTTTTAATTTCTTCAGGAGTAATTTCTATACTTTTAATAGTAGGATTTTGCCATATATTGCACATTTTGCATCTCATTGGACAACGATAAGTTGTAATGATACACATATCAGTAGGTATAGTTGATTTATTTATTTTCATTTAATAAAAGTTTTATTATTTATATTTTGATTTTAACTTCTTTTCTTGTTCAGTTTAGCATCGACACAACCAACTATACAATATGGTTCTATATCTTTAATTACAACACTTACTACATCTATTATTGATCCATTTCCTAGACGAACCTAATTATTTATCATTGATCTAGTTCCTTCCCATACCTTATCACAAATTTGACTCCTTTTCTCGAAGTGTCTTTTTTTATCATTTGAATATCAATTAAATTATTGTGATTTTTCAAAAAGGATTTAAATGTATGGTCTAAAATCACTCAAGAACCAATTTTAACATTTCCTCTAACCTGAATAATACCATTTTGAGCAATTCAAACATTATCAGCGTTTATAAGTCCATCTACTATTTCTCTAATTGCATCTATACATCCAAAGATTTGACTTATTTTTTATAGAAACATTATTTTCCTAAAATGATTGTCCGTTTTAGTACCTTAACTTTCCATTCCAAGTGCCTTCAACAACCTTATTAACGAGTCTTTCTAATAATTCACTCCCAAAATATCTCAGGCCTGTTTTTTTCCAAAATTCATCGAAATAGTTTTGGAAGTACTCATCTTTTATTTGATGATTTGTTCGAAGAAGGTTTCTCGTATTACTATTGATCATGGTATGAACACAGGACATTATTTTGGAATCCTACTTTGGGAACACAACCTTTTATTTGTGTTTCGATGTCATTTCTTTTTTTTTTAAAAAAATCCAAGCCATCTGTGCTTTTAATAATAGTTGACGATGTTACATTTTCTGATACTTTCCTGTTTATTTGTTTAGCAATTGAAACTGAGATTTTTGCCATCAAAAACTAAGTATTTCTTGTTCTTTTTGGGTCTACCTCGATTAGGGTCTACTTTGTCCATGACCAAGACTTTACTTCATTTTCTGCTGCCTCTTCCGCGTTTGGATTCTTCTTCTTTTTCTTTGTCAAAATGGGTTAAAAAAAGCATTATCCAACTCTGCAACACCCTCTAACTCAAATTTATTATCAGTTATTCCCATAACCAGCCTGATTTTATGCATCGTAAACCATATGGGTTCATATCGTTTATGCCCAAGGTGACACTGCATTACCAATGCAGAAATATTTTTCTTCAGCATCACCATTAGATACATGGTATAAAACCTGTAGTAAAAAGATGTGAAGATTCCATAATCGTACCACTTCGTAAAGAGATCTTGTATGAATATTTTCTACAATCATGTGATTTGTAATGACCATTCAAGTAATGATGAGTTGAGCCTTCTTCGGACAAACAAAATAAAACTATTCCCGGATGATAAACCTATTTTTAAAAATAGAAAAAATATAGCCTTGTCGTAAGATTGGTTAGAGATCTAGAAATTGCTTTTAATTGTTTTAATTAACCTTTTCCATATTTCAAATATATTATAATTACATTGTAAAGCATCTGATGCAACAATTATTTCATTTTGAAAAATAACATGATTAAAATGATGACCGCCTATCGAATAAAATGGAATTTGTTTAGAGAAAACATCTTTATATAATAGTTTTTCTTTGTAATTAGTTTTTGTAAGTTCATTAATTTTATATATTGCTAACTTTTCTCCATATATTTTCTCGCAATTTTGAGCAGGACGATATAAAACATTGTTGTATTTAATAACTGAGCCTCCATTTCGACTTGCTTTATTTCCAATACAAATTGGGGAACAAGGATGTTCAACCCAGGTATTATCAAGACTATCGGAGAAATATAACTTTAAAGTATAGATATTAGCTGATATTATCGTTGTAAATAAATAAAAAGTACTATTGTATTCAATGATTGAACTGTCAAAATACTTATGTCCACTTAATATAGTCTGAAAATAAGTCCATTTTGTTAAATCAATATTAGGTTTGTATAATCTTATTGAATTATTCTCCGCTGTTTCTGGAATCATATATAAATCCTCTCCGCTTCTGAAAACAAATGGAAATGAGAGATGAAAATTTTCTTCAAGTACAACTTTAGGTTTTGACCAATCAGATAGATTAGTCGTTTCTATAAATTTAATTACTCCTTTACCAAATGTTGTTTTTTGTTCTTCGTAAAATAAATATAATATTTCGTCTTTTACAAATAAAAATGGATCAGCGTTTATTACAATAGGATTAATTTTAAACCAAAATTTATCAGAATTAATCTCTTTAATGCTTATATGTTTTTCAATATCAAATAGATTATTCTGAGTCATACAAACACGTAATCCAAAATTTTTTGCAAAAATATTTTTCATGGTTATTATCATTTTAATATTGCTATTGTGATGTCTATCTTAATCTACTAATTTTTAAAATATAAGTATTTAAATTTAATGATCGTCAGGTGAGTATCTTAATTTTTTAATGATGGTATAAAATATTTTCTGCTTCTAAAAAGGGTTCCACTTTAATTTAGGTGATGTTTAAAGAGAAATAAGCATCTTTGAATGTCTGAATATCTGATACATAAAGAATAATTAGGCAATTTATAGTTATCATTAGAATACCAAATATAGACTTAGTTGTTATTTCTCTAATTAAGCATACAAAACCCGCATTAACAAGCATTTACGGTTTAATATATTTCTTATTTTATAACTTAAAATGATGAAGAACCCTTTTCAGTTGAAATAAACAGATAATACGATATAACTGAAGGTTGTTGTATTTTGTCATAGAGCTTTATTCTATATTAATTTTTTTCTTATTTTGATACAAACTCATTATATTTTTATAATATTTCTCTGAAGAATATCTTTTCTGAGAATATTCAGCTAGCTCTTTGTAATTGAATTTAAGCTGAAACATCTCAACAATTTTGACTTTTAAGTCTTCTGCGTTTTTAGACTCGAAAAGCAACCCACTTTTCCCTTCTTCTATCAATTCAGGTATACCACCTGTTCGTGCCCCTAATATTGGAGTTCCTAAACATTTTGCTTCTATCACACTTAATGGATTATTTTCATAACATTCCGATGGAATAACAGAGAATCGAGCTTTGCCAACTATTTCTTTAATTTCATGCCATTTTTTGTAACCCACGAACTCTATATTTTTGTTTGTGGCTTGTTTTTGCATTTCGTACATCAAAGGGCCATTTCCAATAATTTTCAATCTATACGGTAATTGCGACGCAGCTTCTATTAAAGTTTTGACCCCTTTTTCTAAAGATAAGCGACCAATAAAACAATAATAATCTTCTTTTTCGTAGTTATTCCTTCTTGTCTTCTCTTCATCTATAAAGTTGCAAAGAGTATGCAATTTAATTGGTTCAAATCCACCTTGTATCATCTTCTCTTTCATAAACTGACTGGGACAAATAAAACAATCAGTGTAGTTTTGTAGTTTCTCTTTGTTCCATTTTACTGCTTCCCTATAAGCAATTACACTCGCTACAATGCTGTTTTTCATGCATTTGTTTTTCAGCACTTGTGTTTTATCAGTAAAGCAAAGTTCACAAGATCGAATTCCATTTCTAAGGCAATCATAGCGCGGACAAAGTAATTTATAATCGTGTAATGTCCAAACTACGTGTATTCCTCTTTTATGTGCAATCTCTGCAACAATGGGAGAAAGCTGCGTATGAACATTATTTAGGTGGACTACATCAGGTTTAAAATCGTCTAATAAAGCATTGAATTTTCGAATTACTTCTTGTGTTCCGAAGGGTCGAAGTAAAGATTCTTTCATCCTTTTTATATTTGATAGTGAAAAGATGACTTCATTGGGGAAAAACCTATTATACTCTGAAACAATATTCTCAGAGTGTTGCATTGAAAAAAAAGCCACACAGTGTCCTTTTGTTTTTAACAACTTTTCTAGTTCAATTGCATATATGCAATCTCCACCACGAGAATAATAAAATTTATTTGATAAAAGTATTCTCATTAGATATGTTTAAGAATATAATGAAATAATAAAATCATGAAAATCTAAGATTGAATTAATCTTTTTAAATTTTCCGCCTGGAGAATAATGCCCAAAAGTACTAGAACCATAATGTCCTCCAGATAATTTATAATGAGTTGAACTAGTTGTAATAAGGTTCCCAAATAATTCAAATTCAACACCATATTCTTTAGGAAGTTCAATGCAGATATCTGGAAGATTGTTTTCAAAATCGCCTTTATATAAGTCAATATTTAAGCAAATCCATTTTAATTTTGGCATATCTTTATGATTGTTTAAAATATTCGATATTAGATTATAATAATGTCTACGTCTTTCTAATGTTTCATTTTTTAGTTTAGAGCCAAAATTTAATCCAACATAAGGTTTTTTCCCCGAAAATAATTCATCAACATAGCAAATTGAATTTTCTTTATCGATTAAATAATCAGATTTTTTATATTTACTTATACCAGGAATTTTTTTTACATTTGACATTACTTTATCTAACAAATGAGTTTTAGATAAAAACCTTACAATAATATTCTTTAATTTCTGTTTGTAGAAAGTGCTTACTTTTGATGCTTCATTATTTGTTTTTAATAAATCTGCTTGTCTAAGCAATTCATTCAAATTGATTAAATTGAACGGTCTTTTACAAAAACCGTGATCACTTATAAGCACTAGATTATCATCTTTCTTCATTGTTTCTATAACCTCGCCTAGAAATGAATCGAATAGTTTTATAGTATTTGGGATAAGTGAAGACAAATAAGAATCAATCTCATGCATTTCGTCAGTTTCATCATAAAAACGCCAAGAATAGTGCTGAATCCTATCGAGTGTTGTAAAAGTCACAAATGCTAAATCATATTCTTCTTTTGAATATTGAGTTATGAATTCTGTCCATAGTATTTTTGTATCAGTAACAGCATTTTTCATCTCCTGCTTTAGGTTCACAAATGAACTTACCGCACTATAACCGCCGTAAACGTTTGTGTTTTTAGTTTGGTGTGATTCTGGTTTAATAGAAATATTACCTTTAACAAAAGCTGGACCCGAAATCATTAAACCATTTATTGACCATGCAGGATATGCTAAGAATGGATTTAATACTAAGCATTTTTTCTTTCTTGAAGATAAATAATCCCAAAATGATTTAGCTTCTAATTTGAATGTGTGTAATTTCTCATAATCTTCTACACTTTCAACATAATCTTTCCCTCTAATAATTCCATGACCCGCCGGATTCAATCCTGTAAAAATTGTCAACCACGCAGGAACTGAATCTGCTGGGAAAACTGAATCAACCTTGCAAAGAATACCCTTGTCAAGTATTATCTTAAAGTTAGGTAATTCCTTTATTTGTCTTTGAATTACTTCAAATTCAAGACCGTCTATACCAATTATTATTGTTTTCATTACATTTTATAATATTAAAGTCCGTCATAATATTCTTTCTTGCCCTAACAGGTGTCTACTAAAGCAGCAATAACGACCCGTTCAAACAAATTGATTTAAAAATACCCGTGGTTCGTTTTATAGCAAAATTCATTTATATAGCGTTGCAGGTATTCATCTTTAATATGATGATAGGTGCCATGAAGATTCCTTTTTGGATTACTGATCATTGTGTCAACCCACGGCAGAACCTTAAAAGCCTCTTTAGGTGTTGTCTCTTTCTCATTTGTTTTGATATCACTTTTTTTAATTGATTAAAACCACGACATCCATCGCTTTTTACAGTAGATGAAGCGTCTAAATGTTCAATTACAGTCTTGTCTACTGCAAAAGAGCTTGAGTTATGAATAACATCGATCTTTACAAATCGATAAGCCTAAGCCTTCTTGTTCTTTTTCGGCCTACTCCTTTTAGTGTCAACCTTTGCTATAACCAGAACTGTGCTTTGCAGCCTACTGCCACTGACTCGTTTATTTTCGTCTTTTTTTTGTCAGAATGGGTCTTAAAAAAGTCATCATCAAACTCAACAACCCATTTCATATTTATTATCACTTGCCCCCTATAACAGTCCTAATATTGTGCATCATACACCAAATTGGCTCACGTTTATGACCAAGTTGGCGTTGTATTACAAGTGCTGAAACAATCTTTTTGAACATTACCATTAAATACTTGGTATAAAACCAGTAATGAAAAGGAAGATGTGAGGATTCCATTATTGTAATACTTCGTAATGTGATCCTGAATGTTCATTGTTTACAATCATGTGATTTATAGAGATTATTTCAATAAAATTGAGTTGTACATACCATAAAGTGAACTTGCATTACAGCGCTTTCTTTCAATTCCCTAAAGTATTTGATGCTACCATCTTCTTCAGGAAAAAGCTTTGTGAATTCATTAAATTTTATAATTTATGCACTCTTTTAACAAAAAAGGTATTATAAACGAACTATCAAATAATATTATTAATAGAGTCTATTGTATTACTAATATTGCCATTATTTTCAATTATATATCCATTAGTCAACTTCTTAATGTATTTCGAATAAATGATACGTCTATCAGTTAAATATTCTATTGATGGGATGTCATTTTTTCTTGAAAAGGCTTTCGTCTCATCAACATCAATAAAAATCACCTTATCAATTTTTTTTAATTTTTTTAAGAGAATTTTAACCCAAATTGAATCCTCAATATTACCATAATTTATTGTCTGATCAATAATAAAGTCTAAAACATACCTATCTATGATCAAATTAGTATTATTTCTTTTCCTTAATATATTTCGAATTTGATAAGAATATTCTAAATATTGTATGAAAAATAAAACTCGGGATAATAATTTATTCTTAGTAAATTTTTTTTTACGTTGATTCCATTGTGAATATTCTTTAGCCGACATAGAATTATAATCTGAACCTTTTGAAATATGTTTCTTTTTAAATGGGGTGATTATCATCTTTACAAATTTAGGTTCATATCTTGCCCACACGAGTTCACAACTTGTATTTGTGCTTAATTTTTTTTTAATTTCTTTGGCAATAGTAGATTTTCCACTACCATCAATACCTGTCAAATATATTATCATACCAAAATTTTATTATGAAAGAATATTTGAAAAAATATTATTCCAAGTAAAACTTTTTTCTATTATATCTCTATTGTCACAAAGAAATATGTTCTTGATTTTCTTGATTTTATTAATTAGTTCATCCTCAGAATTAAAATATTTGAAATAGTTTGATTCTGAAAAATAATCCACCAAACCACCAAACCTTGTTGTTAGTATAGGAAGATTACATGACATTGCCTCCAAAATGGATAAAGGAAACTCAATTGCGGATTCTTCATTTAAAACAGGGAATACATAAAAATCTGAAAGCTGATATATTTCTTGTATATTTTCAATATACTTGTCAAAAATTATTATACCAGACTCTCTCATTTTAAAACAAAGTTCCTTATCTTGGATTGTACTTGAACTTCCAACTACAACAACATGATATCCTATTGATAGCAAACAACTTAACATCTGTATGTTTCTTGATTTATTTATATGGCCTACATGTAAAACAATTTTGTCTACGGAATTAAACCCATATTTTTTTCGTAAATCATTTTTTAAGGATGTATTGCTTTTTATAAATAATTTTTGATCAACGCCTAATGGTAGGAATTTGGTTCTAACACTTAAATTAGCATATAAGTTGTTTGCTGATTTTGAAAATGTAATTATATTGAAATTCCCAATTCGTATAAATAACTTTGTAAATATATTGTGTTTTCGTTTTTGGATACTAACCATTATAATATTTGTCTTTGGAGAAATGCAATTCAAAACAAAACAACGAAAGAAACTAAAAAATGTAGTTGATGCAGCTGGAATATAGATAATCATATCTGGATCATATTTTTTTATTTCAAAAAAAAGTGTTTTACTTAGAAATAATTTGCTTAACGGAAAGGTTTTTATTTTCTCATTATCTAAATTTGATGGACTAGAGAGTATCCTAACATCATTTATGTTCGTTAAACAATATTTATAGAAATTATATGTGAATTTTTTATATCCCTCGTCAATTGGAAATGCAATTAAGTCTGAGATTATTAATTTTTTGGATGATATTCTAAAATTCATAGATTGCATAATATTATTAAATGATTGTTCGTTTTAATATTCTTTCTTTCCATATCAGGTGTCTTCGAGAGCAGCAATAACGACCCGTTCAAACAAATTGATTTTTAAAATACCCGTGGTTCGTTTTATAGCAAAATTCATTTAGATAGCATTGCAGGTATTCATCTTTAATATGTTTATAGGTGTCATGAAGATTCCATTTTGAATTACTGATTATTGTGTCAACCCTTGGCAGAACCATAAAAGCCTCTTTAGGTGTTGTCTCTTTTTCATTTGTTTTGTATCACTTTTTTTAATCGATTAAAACCACAACATGCATAGCTTTTTACAGTAGATGAAGCGTCTAAATTTTCAATTACAGTCTTGTTTACTACAAAAGAACTTGGGTTATGAATAACATCGATCTTTACAAATCGATAAGCCAAAGCCTTCTTGACCTTTTTCGGCCTACCCCTTTTAGTGTCAACCTTTGCTATACCCAGAACTTTGCTTTGAGGCCTACTGCCACTGACTCGTTTATTTTCGTCTTTTTTTTGTCAGAATGGGTCTTAAAAATGGCATCGTAAACTCAACAACCCACCAGTTCATATTTATTATTTCTTGACCCCTATAACAGTCCTAATTTTATGCATCAAATACAAAGTCGACTCACGTTTATGACCAATCTGGTGTTGTATTACAAGTGCTGAAACAATCTTTTTGAGCATTACTATTAAATACTTGGTATAAAACCAGTAATGAAAAGGAAGATGGGAAGATTCCATTATTGTAATACTTCGTAATGTTATCCGGAATTTTCATTGTTTACAATCATGGGAATTATAAAGATTATTTCAATAAAATTAAGTTGAACCATAAAGTGGGTTTGCATTACAGCGGTTTTTTTCAATTCCCTAAAGTATTTGATGCAACCATCTTCAAAATGAAAAAGCTTTGTGAATTCATTAAATTTTATAATTTATGCATTCTTTTAACAAAAAAGGTATAAAAAAAACGGACAATCATTTATTGCTATTTCATTTAAATGATCGCTTTTATGTAATGGTAAAAATATAATGGTGTATTTCAAACCTATGTTCTGTGATATATTATTTGTGTTTACTTTAAGATTCTGAAAACAGAGATAAGTATCAAAAACAGAACCAGTTGTATTTGATTCATTGCTAAAGAATATCGAATAAGTTTAATAACAGAGAATAAGACGATATAAAATAAATCAAAAAATCGTCTTCTTCACATTGCTCTTTTTTTTAGAGATAAACTTTTTGCATTTATAAAGTAGGAGAAGAAGTATCATTGATTATAACTCTCTTTTTAACAATCTGCTCAGAAAGGAATCCATAAAACAGATGATCGTGTCGGTATTGAATGTTGTTACATTCAGTTCAAAGAACAGGTCATTTTTATCATTCTTTAATTTAACAACATTTAGAAACTACCCATTAGCGGTAATTAGTATGATGGGATTGAGCATTGTTAGACATGCATTTAGAACATAAGGAACTAATCAAAAAGGACTTTAGTCTCTAAATAGTTGTCAAAATATTCGCTGGAATCCAATTCTTTAGGTTTTTTTATTTGTTGTTGATCGCACGCAAATTCATCCTGATTGTGATTGCTTTTTAAGGACAAACAAGCTCTTTTTCAGCTATAACCCAGTTTTTTTTAATAAATTCAGAAAGGTTCTTTTGCATATTTTAATATTATAATACAAAATATACATTTAGTGATCATTTAAATGAATTATCAAGATATATATAAATATATTAATACAATATATATTAAAATAAATATTTATAATATTTGTTAATATAACACAATAAAATTATACATATTATATATTTTTTTATTAAAAATATAATAAATATTTTCTGTAATAAGGGCAATTCTTTCACTGGATATTGAATTAAAATTTCCTGTAAAAATTCATCAGCACAAATTGTCTTTATATTATCTCTTACTTTATTAAATGAATTTTTTCCAATATTTGCAACCTCAACAGAAATAACACTCCTCACATTCCCAATAAAAGTCCGAGTCGTTCTAAGTATAAAATCATCAATATCCATTATATTATTTAAGCGTTTGTTTATTTCTAAATAAAATATTTTTTCTTTAAAATATTTACCTTCAATATATGAATGACAGAAAGACTTATCGTGTTGACGATAATGATAATAAGTTTCAGGCACAAAACCAATTTTTTTACTTTTAGATAAAAAACTAATATTATATAATGTATCTTCAGAAATAAACAACCTTTCAGATTCAAATATTATTGAGAAATTATCAATAATCTTATGAGAATAGATGCCCAGACATGCGGAAACTGAGAAGTGAATGTCTTCAGAACAATTTGGTTTAGTACCTACCATATTTAATAAAAACCCTTTTATTTCATCTATTCCGATAAATATTAATAATTTATCAACCTTTTTAAATTTAGTAAAATGCAGGTTAGAAGAAACCCTATTGACACCACAGTAAACAACATCAAAATTATTTTGATTTGCTATCGTATAAAGATTTTCATACATATTAAAATCGATATAATCATCAGAATCAACATATGCAATATATTCGCCAGTAGCAATTTTAAGTCCACAATTTCGAGCATATCCTTGACCTTCATTATGTTTGTGTATTACTTTTATTCTGTTATCAACCTTCTGATATTCATCGCACATTTGAGGACAATTATCAGGAGAACCGTCATCAATTAAAATTATTTCTATATTCTTTAAAGTTTGATTTAATAATGAATTAATGCATTTATCAAGATATTTTTCAACTTTATAAATTGGCACAATAATACTTACTAGAGGCTTAATCATAAAATTTATTAAAAAGTTAGTTTTATAATTTTCAGAATAACAATATAGAATTAAAGATTATATTCGATTATATATATGAATAATAAATATACATTATATATATAACTATATATATGTGTATACTACACACTATTATTGTGATTTAAAGAATAGGGAGTAAGATAAGAAAATGGGGAGTTCTATATTTATACTGACCCTAAATAATATTTGTTTCTAAACGGGTTTTCATTAAAATTAAAATCTGGGAAGTGTATCAAATTTTTTCAACCCATGTATCTTTTATGCTAACTATTACTGCATAAATTAACATAGACAAGGAGAGATCGTAATTTTTTCTAATTTTAAACCAATAATATAATCGTGAGATTATAGAAATTTTTAAATTATCAGAAATTGTATATATTTTTTTTTTAATATAATGTTTATTCATGCTATTAGTTATCATCTGTTTAATGTATTTATCCACTTCGGTTTGTGGATTATTTTCCTTTAGAAATTTTTCCAACCATTCTCTTTCTAGTTGTATTGCTTTCATTTTAAAATGAACATTCCCTGAGGATGATATAGTATGAGAATGATCTCTGTACATAAACACAGGTTTATTAGTATTAGCTATACCTTTATCCATCGCGATATATGATGATAAATCATCTGATGCCCATGCCAGTGGTAGTTTGTAAAATCCACCTTCTCTTTTAAGACTCTCTGTCCGATATACAAAATCAGATATAAACTGAAGACGTCCAACTTGTAAACGATGCCAAATATTTTCATAAACAGATTCAATTTCAGGTCGTGTTTCAGTTAATGTAATAAAATTCGAGTTTTTATCAATAATCATAGAACGACAATGATACACTCCTAATTTTGGGTGTTTATTTATCAATAGATTAAATTCTTCCAAATAATCAAAACACATCTTATCATCATCCCCCATTAAAACGAAATACTCCCCTAATGCATAGGATAGACACTTATTCCAGTTATCGACAACATTCACAGCCCCAAAATTCCTTTCATTTTTATAATACCTAATTCTGGAATCGGAATATGAATTAATTATATTATCAATATCCTCTGGAGAGGCATCATTAACAATTATCAATTCATAATCTACAAACGTTTGTTCTAAAATGCTATCAATACATTCTTTAAGAAATGTTGCTTTGAAAACGGGTATTCCTATTGAGAATTTCATATTTTTTTCCAATTGCTATATTATGACAATTCAATACTATTGACTTCATTATAATTCCTAAAAAAAGCATGCTTATAGGCCAAGAACCTAAAGGACCAGTACCTATTGAAAAAAAAAGAAATAACGTTACAACTGCTAAACCAAACCCTGTTAAATTTTTATTTGTATTGATGTTCTGTAGAAAAAAGAAAATAAGACTAATAATTAGTAGACATTTGGTAAATATTCCAATAATACCTTGTTCGATCATTAATTGATATATAATGCTTTCATATCCACACATATTATTATCTAATTGTTTATTATCTTGATCACCCCATCCTAATTCGTTACTAATATATTTATAACCATTTCCAATAATTGGACTTTTTAAAAAATATTTGTATGCCCCTAACAATTGAAAATGTCTCATTTCAATACTACTCCCTCCTGTTTTAGCACCCCCAGTAGCAATAATATCTACATTATTATCAATTGATTTTTTAAATATAGGTAAAGTATAATAAATTGTAAGTCCAAAAATAATAATAATTATAGAAATAATAATTTTTTTGGAAAAACTGGTCGAAAATAAGATAATAACAACAAAAGCAATAATAGTAGAACTTAATACTGTCCGCGAAAAACATAATACTGTTCCAATTAAACCTGCCAAAGAACCAATAATAGCTAAAAGTTTTAATTTGTTTATTCCACTATTATAAATTGCAAAAGAAAAAAGAGCCAAAAGTGAAGACACATAACCATAATTAAAAGTCATATCAAATGTAGATGAGGCCCTATACCTATCTGTTGCACCTTCGATACTACTTATCAATGCTTGATAAAAAGCCGAGTTATGCTTAATATATGTATTAACAACTAATTCATGGTAAGGATTTTGTTTGGTAACCCAATTTAAAATTCCTAAAATAGTAACTATTATTAAAAGAATAATAATTGGTTTTGCTAATTTATAAATATCACTTTTATTTTTGATAGCATAATATCCTAAGAAAACTATGAAGTAAGTATCAGTTAATTCACAAAATGGATTATATATTTTATAAAAAAATTCAAGCCTTTTATCAAAAATTGCAATACAAAAAGAACCTAAAATAAGTAAAAAAAGAGTATTCTTTAAGGGAAATCTTTTTAGCTCACTAATGAATCTATTATATTTATAAAGTTCGGAAAATAACAGTGTGAAAATAAGCCACCTGGAAATGGGCATTATTAATGGCGCTTCAATTACAATTATATTAGCATGTAAAATTATTAACCCGATTATGACCCATAACAATTTCTTGTAACTTTCTTTACTACTAAATATCATATAGCTAAAAAACATAGCTATAATAAGAAACATTATTTTTATCATATTTTTATTATTCTCAGTAATAAGAATAGTTTATACTAATGTTATTATAAATTAATACTATATTGATAATTGATTTGGTAATATATTTTTTTGGTAATATTAAAACCATCAATAACAAAAAATGTCCACTTCCAGTTTTGAAATATTATAATACTCCCCAATAACTGGACCACTGGTTAAAGTAAAAAAATGAATTAACTTTATCAGTGAAATTATGAAACAGACCAGAAGAAAATTTACAGGCTCATTTAAAGCCCAAGTAGCGATTGAAGCTCTAAAAGAGCGTGATAGCTTGTCAGACTTGGCAAGACGATTTGAAGTACAACCAAATCTTATCCTAAAGTGGAAGAAAGAATTTGTTGACCGTTCGTCAGAAATATTTGAGACCAAAGCTCCAGAAGAGGAATATCAAGGAGAAAAAGATCGACTCTATTCCAAGATCGGACGGTTAGAGATGGAGAATGACTTTTTAAAAAAAGTCTCGAAAAAACTAGGTCTATGAAACAAAGTAAGGCTTCTGTTTCAAAAGAGTCGACATTAAGTGTCCGAAAACAATGTAAACTTCTTGAGATAAATCGCAGCAGCGTTTATTATAAACCAAAAGGTGAAAGCATTGAAAACCTGAATATAATGCGCATCATGGATGAGCATTATATGGAATATCCCGCAGAAGGTGTTCTCCGTGTTCAGGATCATCTACTAACACTCAGTCTTATTGTAAATGTAAAACGAGTGAGAAGATTATTGCGACTTATGGGAATTATGGCTTTATTTCCAAAAAGGAACTTGAGCAAATTGGGGTTATTGAAATACATAAGACCTTACTTGTTAAGGAAGCTCGAGATCGATCATTCCAATCAAGTCTGGGAAATCGATATCACATATATCCCAATGGCAAAAGGATTTGTGTACTTAACAGCGATCATTGATGTCTATAGCCGTTTTATTGTTGCCTGGGATGTATACAATACCCTTGAAGCTGAAAACGGTTTAAACGTTTTCAAAATGGCAATAGCGAAGTATGGAAGACCTGAGATAATAAACTCTGACCAGGGTAGCCAGTTTACCTGTCCCCTTTGGGTTGATTATCTGGAAAGTGCTGAAAACCCTGAAAACAAAATTCAAATAAGCATGGACGGCAGGGGAAGAGCCAAGGACAATATCTACATTGAGAGATTCTGGCGTACAGTCAAATACGACTATGTTTATCTGAGACCTGCTGAAAACGGTACTGTACTTTATGTGGGATTGAAAGCTTTTATTAACAGATACAATCATAAAAGGCATCAGGGTCTGGGAAGAAAAATCCCATCAGATCTATACCTACGTATGGCTTGTTAACAAATATCAAAAAGGAAGTTATTAACAAAAGAAAAAAGAAGCAAAAAAGAAAAGGATGAAGAAAGTGTTAATAACGAGAATAACTTTGAAGAAAAGTTATTTCCCGTTATTAATACTTGCACATCATCATTTATTAATTAACTTTGAAGAATATATTAAGAACAACTATTAGTGGTCTAGAGAATGGGGAGTACTATATATTCCCAGTGCAATCCTTGAAACCTTAATCAGAGGTATCAAATAATTTATTTAAAAAGACGATTTACAACTTTCAAAATTTGAGATCCATAAATTGCTATAATAATGTGTTGCATTTTTCATTTTTAAAGTTAACAAAAAGTAACTCAATAGAATTTAAGTCTTCTTTTGTATTTAAAGTTTTATAAAATAAATCGAGGTTCTGTTTTATAATATTTTCTGGCAAGTCGATTAGTCTTAATTTTAATAGGCTTTTAGTTATTTCTTCAGAAAATCGATGCTTAATAATTTTTGCTGGTATTCCACCTGCGACGGTATATGGTGGAATGTCTTTAGTTACAACTGATCCTGCAGCAATTATTGCTCCTTTACCTATCTTAACACCTGATAGAATAGTAACACCATAACCTAACCATACTTCATCTTCAATTATTATAGACCCTTTACTCAATGAATCTTCGCAAAAATGTTTATTATTTAAAATCGATTTTAACGGAAAATTTGTAAATGTATTTGTTTGATGATTTTCGCTTAAGAGAAATTTCACATTTTCAGCAATTGAAACGTAATTTCCAATTTCCAATTTATCATTTTGATTAAACTCATCATATATCCAAACATATATTTCACCGTAAGTATATGAACCTATTTTTACAAATTTTATTGGGAATATTCTAGTAGGAATAGTACTGTTATGTTTGTTGATTTTTTTCCATTTTTTAACGAAATAATAACTTTTTATTTTGTTTTCGACAAATTTAATCATAGTCATAGTTAACTCCTTCAGATTTCATTTTTGGTAAATAATATAATGCTAGAGGTTATATCTAATTCTGTTAACTACAAAAAGCCATTTCCAAAATCGATAAGCACCTCGACAATTGATGAAATTGCTAACAATTAAATATGATAGAGTTTAATTAGTACTCGGTCGGGTTAATAGAATTTTTAATAAATATTTTTTAATTCTTTTAACAATAACCTTTATGGATGATAGTGGAAAATGATAAAAAGAATATAATTTAAAAGTAGAGAAAATTATTTCGCAATGGTTATTTTGATATGTATTTTCCATATCAATATATAAATTATAAATAGTTTGAGAATTGAAATGAATACCAGAAAGAGAATATTCCGAAATAGTATGCTTTTTCTCAAATATATTTTGTTTTAATTTTTCGTTAAATAATTTAGGTGTAATAATAGAACAATTTGTATATTGTATATTTTGGTTTCGAACTTCTACAGAATGAATTAATTGGGTGAAATATGTAAGGAAGTCCTTCTTGGTGTCATATACTAGAAGTTTCTTTTTCGGTACTTGTAATAAATCTTCAACATCATTAAAATAAAATAAATCAGGACTAGTATATCCAATAATTGGCTTATTGTAATAAGCTGCAAATTGAGTCATTAATCCACCAATCATTGGAAATGTATTTACATATATATCTATATTTTTGACCACAGAACTTATATCTTTTCTGTCTCCAATTATAAAAAACCTATCAACAAGGTTATTAACTAAAATAAATTTTTCAATTGTTGTTTTATTTCCAGGACCAGCTAATATAAATATCAGTTCATCATTTTGAATTAAAACATCTTTTATTAATTCTAAAAAAGTATTATTTCTACCTGAAATTTTATAAAGATTAGATCCAGCAAATGCAATCAATTTATTTCCCTTTTTAAATGGAAATCCTTGAAATTCGGTTTGATTTATTATTGGATAATATGGTTGTAATAATAATTTATGTAGAGGAATATTTCTTTCATTTACCGACAAAAAAGCACCATAAGCTCGAAATTCTAATATATAATCGGCGCAGTTTCTTCCCATCCAAAATGCATGATCTGTTAAATTTATCAAAAATTTATCAACATTATTTATCGCAGACCAGATACAAAAACCAGATATATCCCAAGGGGTGAAATGTAACAAAACTTTTTCTGGTTTGAAATCTAAAATTTCATTAATAACTCGTTTGTAATCATTAATATTAGTTTTATCATAATAGATAATTTTTGATTTAATATAACCTCTAAGTTCAGTTAATATATCTTTGCCTATCTTGTTGTTTGTTATAAATAACAAATCACAATTCCAACTAAAAATTGCACGCAAATATTGTTGTGTAAGTCCTCTATTATCTATTGCAAAAGAGTCGTAAAAAACAATTTTATTTTTTTGGTTACTAATTTTATTAATTCCAAGTGTTTTAACACTAATTTGTTTAATTAAATATTCAAATTCATCATTTGAATATTCAAAATTATATTTATAAGCTAAACGACTATATAATTCAATTGTATTGATACCTTGTCTGAAATTTGCATTTAAAATTTGTTTTTTTGCTTTCTTCTTAAAAAAGGATAAATTTGATTGAATTTGTTTTTTTGTTACCATTATTATTTCAAAAAGTTATATTTATATATTATTCATGATTAATTTCGATTTCTATTAAATAAAATATCTTTTATGCCTATACGATTATTTAGCTCCTTATATGAATACCAAGTTGAAATCATTATTAATCCCATACCGATGATATAAGAATATGGTTTCTCTATAAACTTTACATCAACAAAACAACATATTGCGAGCAAAACTTGAATAGTAAAAATGTAAATAAATGCTGTATGAAAAGAAAACTTGTATTTAATTTTACTTATAATGAAAACTTGTATTAAATAAAGTAGGTATGCTACCATGAAAGAAATCCCAAGACCTGTTAAACCCATGAAGCGATATCCAAGAATATTTAAAGCCAATATATAAATATTTGCAATTAATTCGTTCCAAAAAAAAAGTTTTGAAGCCCCTTTAGCCAATAAGATAAATGCGATGGCCCAGCTGGCTGCTCTAAATAACATACCCAATGCAGCCCAATGTATCATCGCATCAATAGCGATAAACTTATTTGAATATAGAATGATTACCACCCATTGGATAAATACCAAAAAAGCCATGATAATGGGAGAAAGGATTAGCAATGCAATTTCTGCCTGGTGGTTTATTGTTTGTTTACAGAGTTCGTTATTGTGTGCTACCGCCGAGAGACGAGGGTAATAATCTGTTCCCATGGCCGTTGTAATCAAACCAACATACGTGTTGATAATAGTAAAACCTGCTGTATATAATCCAACTTGTTCAATGCCCCCGGTTTTGCTTATAAAAACACGTAAAATGTAGGATGCTCCAAGCGTAATTAACCCGCTGATGCTAATCATAAATCCCATAATAAGCATGTTTTTCCCTTCGGCAAGCGTCCTTACTCGGGATACTTTTATAGTTTTTATATTAACTCTTTTTGCAAAGAACCATGAAAGCGATAAAGATATGATAGATGCAAAAATGATTGCAGGAACAATGCCTTTAATCCCAAACTTGTAATATAATGGAACTGTGATAATTAACCCTAATGCGCTACCGATTAAACTTGCTTTTGCCAAATACTGTAATTTACGCATTCCTTGAAGAATTACTAATTGCCCTGTAGTCAGCTGGGTAAACAAAAGAGTAATAGAAATCCAAATAAATGCTAACGTATATTCACTATTTCCAAAAGTAAGTTGGCTTAACCAGGGAGAAAGCACCAACATAACCAAAGTGCCTAAAGTGCCGGTTGCCCAAACCCAACGCCTTAATACGGTAACGACGGTTGCAATTCGCGTTTCATTACCAGTACTATTTGCAGAAGCTACATCTCTTACGGCACTGGTTCCCAGACCGAAGTTAGTCAACCCACTTATTAAACCAGTTGTTGAAGTAAGTAATCCGGCGATTCCCATACCCGTAGTACCAAGAAGTACTGCAATAAATTTAGAACGGATGATAGAAATAATGATATTGAAAACCTGCACACCTCCAAAGAGAGAAGTGGCTTTCATAATCTGGCGATAGGAAGTTTGTTGTTCAGTCAATATTATAGTTTATGGAATATAGTACAAGTTTATGTCTTTTGAGGTAATAGATTAAGAATCTATGTAAAAGAAATCTGAAACTTATTTATGATTTGAACAACTCTTTCAACTTCTGAATCATTCATTACAGGACTTATCGGCAAACTCAATATTTCTTTATGGATTTGTTCTGTAATCGGAAATGATAAGTTATTCAAAACTTTGTATGCATTTTGCTTGTGTGGTGGAATCGGATAATGAATAAGCGTTTGAACTTCTTTATCTGTTAAATAAATTTGAAAATTGTTGCGATTGGAATGGCGGATAGTAAAAACATGCCAAATGTTAGATTTATTATCTATTACTGATGATTGATCGTTTATTAGCGGAAGAACTATATCTGGATGTTTAATGTTTTCACAGTAGTATTGAGCGATTTTACGGCGCCTCAGATTGTCGTTGTCTAGACGTTTTAGTTTTACGCTCAAGACCGC
>Ga0209430_1000877_pt1 | contig 25487 bp, 22 predicted proteins | sample BarGraIncub1133A_FD_184504 | JGI IMG/M metagenome (GOLD analysis project Ga0209430, IMG submission 184504) | Arctic peat soil microbial communities from Barrow, Alaska - Barrow Graham LP Incubations 11-33A (SPAdes) (version 2) | ecosystem: Environmental > Terrestrial > Soil > Wetlands > Peat... | reverse complement strand
GGAAAACAATCCGATAGATCCAAGGTGGAACGATTTGAAAAATATTATTGGTAATTAAAGTAAAGATTATTAAAAATGGCACATCCAAAGCACAAACATTCCAAGACGAGAAGAGATAAACGCAGAACACATGACAAAGCGGTTCCTGCAACTTTAGCTACTTGTTCGAACTGCGGCGCAACTGTGAAATATCATACAGTATGTCAGGACTGCGGTTACTACAGAGGTAAACTGGCAATCGAAAAGAGCGAAGTCGTTTAATTTCTTGATTCCGGCTCATCAACTTATTGTTATTAACAATCAAGCACTTAAAATCCCTCAGGGGATTTTTTTGCGATGTAGTGATGTATATTGCATTGGTATTGCTTAAATTGCGATCATTATCAATGCTTTTAAATTACACTAAAAATGTCAATAATGTCGAAACCAATTATCAATGAGGTTAAAGCGTTGAATACTTTTGCGCAGGACACAAAAATCATCGGAGACATTGAATCTGATGGAGACATCCGAATGGATGGCGCAATGGAGGGTAAACTCAACTGTAAAGGTCGCGTAGTGATCGGTCCTGAGGCACTTATTAAAGGGACAATAAATGCCCAGAATGCTGAAATTTTAGGCAATGTTGAAGGAGAAATAAATGTAATCGATTTGCTTACATTGAAATCGACAGCAGTAATTACAGGTGATTTACTAATGGGTAAATTATCTGTTGAACCTGGAGCCCGATTTACTGGCAATTGCAAAATGAATGGTAGTGAGAAGAGCCTTCCTGATTTGGAATAACATTTTTCAGAAAGAAATTAATCAACTATCTATCACAAACTTACAAAAAGAGCTGAAAGGAGAATTTATCCTTTCGGCTCTTTTTATTTTTCCGGTTGCCTTTTAATTGTTAATTTCGTACGTTGTAGCAATCGTAAGAACCTTCACCTAATTGATCAACGTTAATTTAATTATATTGAGTCAATTAGGAGTCGCATTTCATAAGACTAAAACCTTCAATTCATTACCTATGAATAACTTAAATAGCATGGTTGCCTATTTTGAAGCAGCTTTTCGAGAAGAGATAAAGTCGATCGGGCAAACAGTACCCCTAAAATTGTATGAACCGGTTGCCTACTCACTGATGATTGGAGGAAAACGGCTCCGGCCTGCATTAATGCTTCATGCTGCTTCAATGTTTTCAAAATCGGTTGATCATGTATTGTCAGCGGCTATGGCAATTGAAATCTTTCATAACTTCACCTTACTCCACGATGACATTATGGATAAGGCTGATGTGAGACGCAGTTTGCCTACCGTCCACAAAAAATATAACGACAACGTTGCTATTCTTAGCGGTGATGCAATGTGTATCCTGGCATTCAAGTACTTTGCGAAAGGAAACGATGCAAGAGTACATGAATTGCTCCCATTATTTACGACGACAGCCCTCGAAGTCTGCGAAGGGCAACAATTAGACATGGATTTCGAAACACGTGATAATGTAACTGTAGAAGAATACCTCGAAATGATCAGGCTTAAAACCGCAGTACTCATAGCAAGTAGTCTCAAAATCGGTGCCTTGCTTGGCAATGCCAAACAAGCCGACGCCGATCTGCTTTACGAATATGGCATCAACGTTGGTCTTGCCTTTCAGTTGCAGGATGACTGGCTTGACGTATATGGCGATCCGGATGTATTCGGGAAAAAGAGAGGTGGCGACATCTGTGCCAACAAAAAGACTTATTTATTACTGAAGGCTTTAGAGGTAAGCGATCAACTGACACTGCAGCAGCTGAATCGATGGCTTTTGAAACCTGATTTTGATGAAGAACAGAAAATTGCCGCGATCACTGCCATTTACGATAAAACAGGCGTTAGTGAAGCCACGCAGAATCTGATGCGAAGTTATCACGACAAAGCGCTTACCGCACTCGAAAAAGTTGCAGTTCCGTCCAATATGAAAAATACGCTGATTGCATTTGCGGGTGAAGTTATGGAAAGGATCAAATAAGCCTATCTTTGTACCCGTTAAAATAATGATTGAAATTACAAATACGCTAGTTCTCTTATGAAGGTTATCGATATCATTCAACAATCGGAGAAAACAGTTTTCTCCTTTGAATTATTACCACCGCTGAAAGGTCAGAAACCAGACAAATTATATCGGACAATTGATGAGCTTATTGAGTTTAATCCTCAGTATATCAACATCACCACGCATCGGGACGAAGTAGAATTCCGTGAATTACCTGGTGGATTGATGCAGAAAAGAATTGTTCGGAAACGTCCCGGAACTGTAGCCATTGCAGCCGCTATTCAAAATGCTTACAATATTCCCGTAGTTCCTCATGTCGTTTGCGGAGGATTTACCAAGGAGGAAACCGAAAACATACTGCTTGACCTTAATTTTCTGGGAATCAAAAATGTACTTGCACTGCGGGGTGATGGGCTAAAATCTGAAAGTTTTTTTAATCCGGAACGTGAAGGACATTCACATGCAAAGGAACTGGTGGAACAAATTGTCAACCTTAGGCAAGGAAAATACCTGGATCCGGATATCAAAAACACGGCAGAACTGGATTTCTGTATTGGGGTTGCCGGTTATCCGGAGAAACATTTTGAAGCCTCCAACATCGATATTGACCTTCTCAACCTGAAAGAGAAAGTGGATGCCGGCGCCGATTATATTGTGACCCAAATGTTCTTCGACAACCAGAAATACTATGACTTCGTCAACCGATGCAGAACGATTGGAATAACAGTTCCGATAATCCCGGGAATCAAACCATTGGCAATGATGAACCAAATTACAGTTTTACCTAAACTTTTCAGTATCGACATTCCGGAAGCGTTTGCCCGCGAAGTTCGCAAATGCAAAACCAACGACGAGGCAAGAGCTGTGGGTACGGAATGGGCAATTGAGCAATCGCGCGACTTGATTGCGCACAAAGTTCCCTGCCTTCATATCTACACCTATGGAATCTCGGACAACACAAGACAAATTGCCAAAGCGGTGATTTAAATTTGCTGAATATCAGCAAAGAATTGAATTTTAACAACAGTATATCATGGCATTAAAAATAGGTGACAAAGTAAGATTTCTCAACGAAGTTGGTGGTGGCCGAATTACTTCAATAATAAGTGAAGATATCGTAAATGTTGAGACGAATGATGGGTTTGAGGTTCCAACACGGGTTAGTAACCTGATCGTAGTGAACTCCCCTGATATTTACGAGAGCGGAAGAACACGGAATACTGTTGCGACACCAAAACCTGCTCCGGCACCAGAAAAAAAAGCGGTAAAACCAGAGGAACCCTGGTTCTCTGACAAAAACCAGCTTGCTACCAAGGAGGAACCACAGTATCTTTTCGTACTTGTTCCCGAAATTCCGGCCAACCCACCGATGGGAAATATTTCGATGTACCTTGTTAATAATTGTAACGATACCCTGCTTTTCAGATTTGCACAAAAAAACAAATATAACTACGAAACAATTTCTGCCGGATCGTTGAGCCCTAATTCAAAAACATATCTTGGCTTAATTAAACCTGAAATGATTGCGGAATTGCCAGTTTATTGTTTCCAATTACTGAACTTCAGGAAGCGTTCAAAAGAGTTGGAACCTTTTATGCAAAAGGAAATTACACTTTCAGCTGTTAAATTCTACAAACAAAACTCTTTTGTGACAACGAAGCTTTTTAAAGTGCCTGTCATGTTGTTTCAAATAAATGAGAATCCGCTTAAAGCTGAAATTGAGAAACTAACTGAACACGATTTTCAGAAAGCGACTGCAATGAAAGAGCCTGTAAAAAAAGAAAAACCGGTTGCACTTCCAAATCCCAATTTGCTTGAAATTGATCTTCATATTCATGAACTACTCGACAATCACAATAATCTGACGAATACCGATATGGTTAATGTTCAGATGAAAAAATTTCATGAAGAGATGGATAAAGCAATTAAGTCTGATGTCAAGAAAATAGTATTTATCCATGGGGTTGGAAATGGGACACTCAAAAATGAACTGCGGCGCGAACTGCAGCGAAAATATGCGAAGTACAACTTCCAGGATGCATCCTTCCGCGAATATGGTTATGGCGCTACAATGGTAATTATCAGAAAATAAGCAAAAAGAGTTATAAGTTTTAAGTGATGAGAGATGGCCAACTAAAAGTTCATCTCTCATCACTTTCTCATTTTAAATTGACAGGCTCAAATAATTGATTAACTTATCCACCGGCCTTTTTCGCCTTATATCCTTCGGCAATTAATATTTCCATAATACGATCACGAAAATCGCCCTGGATCATGATCTCTCCATCTTTTACGGTTCCCCCTACCCCACACTTCGATTTTAATTTTTTCCCCAGCTCCTTTAGATCATCTTCCAATCCAATAAAACCTGAGATTAAAGTCACTTTTTTTCCTGCTCGTTGCTTTTTATCGAGCAACACCTTCAAATTTTGCTGGGCAGGCTTAAGCGTTTCCCGATTCTGATCCTCAGAATTATAGTTATATTCGAAGCTGTCGGCTGTCGAGTAGACAATCCCCTCGCGGGATTTCCTGTTTTGCTGGTTCGACATATGCATCTATTTATATATTTACGATTCAGTTGCTTACAATTAACAAAACTAATACAGTTAAGTGTTAATACCTTTCAAAACGCCAAATTTCAGAAATTTAAAATTAGTAAATTTTAAAGATTCTCATGATCTGAAATGTAAGTGAAATCTGGCAAATCAATAATCATTCTAATTTAGGTGCCGTTTTAACTACCGATTCATTAATTTTTTACAAATTTGCGACACAGAAAAAACAGCTATAGGGAGTAACGAAAGTAATCTATTTCGTCAACTTTTAAAGTTACGGCACCTCTTTTGAACCCCATCTGTTAGTCATTGATTTTCAATAAAAAAAATTCTTATTAATGAATAAGATCCTCGAGAAAGAGTATTTTTCAGATAAGGTGGTTAAGCTGGTTGTCGAAAACCCTTTGATTGCCAAATCCAGAAAACCGGGAAATTTCGTCATGTTGCGCATTGGTGAGGATGGCGAAAGATTTCCATTAACCATTGCAGGAGCAGATCCGGTGAAGGGAACCATCACATTAGTCGTCCAGATCATGGGTGTCAGTTCATCAAAACTGGTCGCTCTTGAGGTTGGTGAATCCATTACAGACCTTGTAGGCCCACTTGGCAAACCAACACACATCGAAAAAATCGGAACAGTTTTGGCAGCAGGCGGCGGCGTAGGAGTAGCACCACTCCTCCCAATAGTTGAGGCATTTAAAAAAGCCGGTAACCGCGTGGTTACGGTAATTGCTGCCCGAAATAAAGATCTAATCATTCTGGAAGATGAGATGCGCAAATGGTCTGATGAATTGATTGTGATGACCGATGACGGATCGCATGGCCGTCAGGGATTGGTTACTGTCGGTATGGAAGAGATCATTAAACGCGAGAAAGTGGATGAGTGTATTGTCATCGGGCCGGCCATTATGATGAAATTCGCATCAATACTGACTAAAAAATACAATATTCCGACGCAGGCCAGCTTAAATTCAATCATGGTTGACGGAACAGGAATGTGCGGCGCCTGTCGTGTAACGGTAGGTGGAAAAACAAAGTTCACCTGTGTTGACGGCCCTGAATTTGATGCCCATCAGGTCGATTTTGATGAAATGCTGATGCGACTGGGTGGCTACTCCCAGGAGGAGAAAAAGGCAAACGAAATTTATTCACAAAACCTTTAATTTTAAGGTAAATGTCATTAAACCCCGAATACCTCAAGGAGGAAAGGAACCAGGAGTGGAGAGCAATACTGCGTTCGAAAACGAAAAACAAAGATCGGATATTGATACCACGGGTAAAAATGCCCGAGTTGGCGCCTGAAATCAGGGTCAAATATCAGGATCGTGAAGTGAATATGGGACTTGAACCCGAGCAGGCACAGAAAGAAGCAACGCGATGCATGGATTGTTCAAATCCTACCTGCATCGAAGGCTGTCCTGTAAATATTAACATTCCCAAATTCATAAAGTACATCGAAGAGGGCGAAGTTCTTAAAGCAGCTGCAACGCTGAAGGAAACAAATGCACTGCCAGCAGTTTGCGGTCGCGTTTGCCCACAGGAAAAGCAGTGCGAGGCGAGATGCTTCTACGTTGATAAACTGGATAAACAGGCAGTTGCAATTGGACACCTGGAGCGGTTTGCTGCAGATTTTGAGCGGAATTCAGGTGTTAGTAATATCCCGGAAACGGCAAAACCCAACGGTATCAAAGTTGCCACGGTTGGTTCAGGACCTTCATCACTCTCATTTGCGGGCGACATGGTTAAATATGGTTACGATGTAACCGTTTTTGAAGCGTTGCACGAAATCGGCGGTGTATTGAAATATGGTATTCCCGAATTCAGACTTCCGAATTCAGTTGTTGATTTTGAGTTGGAAAACCTCCGGAAAATGGGGGTGAAATTCGAAACCAATTTCATTGTAGGACGTACTGCATCATTTGATGATCTGAAAGAAGCGGGTTACCAGGGATTTTTTATTGGAAGCGGTGCCGGACTTCCGCGATTTATGGAAATACCAGGTGAAAACTACAATGGAATACTCTCTTCAAACGAATACCTGACGCGTGTAAACCTGATGGGTGCTTCGACAAGTAATACTGATACACCTGTTTTGCATGGTAAGAATGTAGCTGTAATCGGTGGTGGAAATACGGCCATGGATTCAGTCAGAACTGCATTGCGTCTTGGTGCTGAACGTGCTATGATTATCTATCGCCGATCGGAAGCCGAAATGCCGGCACGAATCGAAGAAGTGCATCATGCTAAAGAAGAGGGTGTCGAATTTATGACACTTTGCAATCCACTGGAGTATTTTGCCGACGAGAAAGGGCGCGTAAATAGAATGAGGCTCAACAGGATGGGGCTTGGCGAACCAGATGCTTCTGGACGTCGTCGGCCAATGCCGATTGACGGATCTGAATTTGAACTCGATGTCAATCTGGTGGTTGTCGCAGTTGGTGTTTCGCCGAACCCATTGGTTCCTTCATGCCTTCCCGATCTGAAAGTTACGAAATGGGGAACAATTGTTGTGGACGAAGATAAAATGCAATCGTCTATTTCGGATATGTTTGCCGGTGGCGATATTGTTCGTGGTGGTGCAACAGTCATTCTCGCAATGGGTGATGGCCGAAAAGCGGCCGAAAATATGCATCAGTTTTTACAAAAGAAATCGAATAATTAACTCAATAAACTTGAAGATGACGAATCTTAATGTCAAATATCTGGGACTTGATCTTAAGAACCCGATTATAGCCGGAAGCTGCGGACTTACCAATTCAATTGAGAATCTGAAAGCCATTGAAGAAGCTGGTGCAGGTGCGGTAGTTCTGAAATCGATATTCGAGGAGGAAATTTATCTTGAATTTGCGCATGAGTTCAGTAAACTCGGACCAATGGATAATAACCTTGAATTCCTCGATTATTACGATTATCAAATCAAGAAGGACAATCTTAAACGTTACCTTACTTTGATTAAGGATGCGAAGAATGAATTGACAATACCTGTTATTGCAAGTATTAATTGTCTTACCGCCCATGAGTGGGGCTTTTTTGCAAAAAAAGCTGAAGACGCCGGGGCTGATGCGCTGGAGTTGAATATGTTTATTCTACCATCGAATTTATCACAGACCAGTAAGGACAACGAGAGTATGTATTTTGATATTGTCTCTCGTATCGCTGCGAAGGTTAAAATTCCAATATCTCTGAAAATAAGCCCCTATTTTTCAAACTTGGGTGGAGTTATCAGGGATCTTTCGTTTTCCGAAATCAAAGGTCTGGTATTGTTTAACAAGTTTTACAGCCCGGATGTTGACATCGAAAAACAGGAAATCGTCAGTTCAGATGTACTAAGTCATGACAGCGACTATAAACTTTCACTCCGTTGGATTGGAATGATGGCGAACCGCGTGAATAGCGACCTTTCTGCTTCAACAGGGGTTCACGACTGGCAGACTGTCGTAAAGATGCTGCTTGTTGGTGCCACATCTGTTCAGGTTGTTTCGGCACTCTATCAGGATGGTTTTCCCGTTATCACAGGCATGATTAAAAATCTCGAAAAATGGATGGAAGCAAATAACTATGCCTCAATAGCTGATTTTAAAGGGAAACTGAGTATGGATAACTCGACCAATCTTGCCGAATACGAAAGGGTGCAATTTATGCGCCACTTCGGAGAGTATAAATAAAATTACCGGGATACGCTCGTTTAGATCCAGTTTGAATCTGCTATCCACTTGATTAAAATCATTAAAACAGACCGACTTCCGCACAGGTTGTCGGTTTATTTTTTGATGTTGTAGAATCTAAGTAGCTCCTCTCACTTTTTTATTGTTATTTTGCGTTTATATAAAATGGTTCATCATGACCCGAAAAGAAGGAACAATGCGCACTATATCAGCTATTTCAACTTTATTTTTGCTTTTTTCAATTTGCTTTACCCTACCTGCTCAGCAAAAATCAGCTGGCGAAAAGGTAGTAATCGGAGGTAAAACCTACATGCTCTATACTATATTAAGTGGCGAAACCTCGTATTCGATTTCCAGAAAATTTGGGATGACAGTTGATGAGTTAAATACTATAAATCCTGAAACAACAGATCGATTAAATGCTGGTCAGACCATTAAGATTCCGGCAACTAAATATGAAGCAAAGCCGATTATTGCAATCGGATCACAAAATGGAGAAAGCAGTGACCATCTTTATACGTATCATACAGTCCTTAAAAAAGAGACCGTTTTTTCGATCGCACAAAGAAGCGGGATTACCTCAGAAGATATCTATCAGTATAATCCACAGGCAAGAGATGGCATAAAAGAAGGTGAAGTACTGAAAATACCGAAACCATTGACTTCCGAAAATGAGTCAAAAGCAATTACTACTGAAAACCAGCAGTTAGTTAAACACGTAGTCAGACGAAAGGAAACGCTTTACTCAATTGCCAGAAAATATAACACCACTCAGGAGGAAATTTTAAAAGCAAATCCAACAATAAAAGGCAGCTTATTAAAAGGAACTGTTTTAATTATCCCGAAGGCTTCAAATTTACCCGCCGTTCCGAAAAAACAAAATGAGGTACCTAAGTTCAGCGAATACCGGATTATCTATGGCGATAACTATTATCAGATTGAAAAGCGATTTGGTGTTTCAAAAGAGGTGCTTGAACAGCTAAACCCTGCACTGAAAGATGGTTTTAAATTAGGATTGGTCATCAAAATTCCACTAAAAGAATCGCTGGATGCTAATACTGAAAATCAATTAGGAAATAATTTGTCTGTTGGCACAACAAATTTTTCAAACACGGATAAGACTTTCCAAATCGGAATTTTTCTCCCATTCTGCCAAAACCTGAACGATTCTTCCAAAATCGTTCAGCGTACAGCTAGTTTTTTAGAGTTTTATTCCGGAGTTTTACTTGCTACAGAGAAGATTACCGATGCTGGAATGAAGGCAAAGCTTTATACTTATGATACTTATCAGGAGAATAAAGTGGTGGAAAAACTCGTGAGAAAACCTGAGTTTCTGTCTCTTGATCTGATTATTGGACCTGTATACCCCGAGAATCAAAAGGTTGTCGCTGACTTGAGTGCCAAAAACCGCATTCCGATGATTTCACCACTATCGTCTGACAGCAGGTTTGTATCAAGTACTCCGGGTTACTATCAGATTAATCCGGGTAAGAACCTTCGCCTTATAGGTACTGCGGACTATATTGCCGATAAATTTGCAGGGCAAAACATTGTCGTGCTCAATCATGGTGCTAATTATGGTGATGAAAAACTGATTATTGACAGGTTGCACCAGAAACTTGGATTTGGAAAGTTACTTCAATACAATGTATGGGATGGAGGTACTACGGGTTTGGAAACACTTCTCAAACCAGATGTTGAAAATGTTTTCATTCTGACTGAAGGAAATGAAGCGAACGTGAGTGTGGCAATGACTCGCCTGAACACAGTTTCAAAATCGAATAAAATTACAGTAATTGGTCTTCAGGAATACACAAAAATGCAAAGCATCGATATTGAGTACCTTCACAATATTCGACTTCATTATTTAGCACCCTATTTCATTGATTACGGGAATCCAAAGGTGAATATATTTATTGATAAGTATCGCGCAGCCTTTAACAGCGAACCTACACAATACAGTTTTCAGGGATACGATATTGCGTTGCATTTTATGGCCTCTCTTGCCATGTCGGGTAAGAACTTCCCGGATACAAATGTTTCACCTGGAGTAGACCTTCTACAGGCTGACTATAGTTTCCAAAAAGCATCTGAATTTGGAGGCTATATGAACCGCACCCTTTATATCATTGAATATACTGACAATTACGAAGTGAAAACAACCGGAAAAATTCTCGGAGCAGTTGTTACAGACAACGGCGAAGTGAATGAAAAAAAAGGTCTTGAACAATACCGTTTAGGGAATCAATTTTAATCCGGCAAGTGCCGAACTATCTGCCGGCCGAATAATGAGTGCCTGCTGAAACAATACTTTTGCTTCGGCAGGTTTACTGCCGTAAAGTTTTGACCAGGCCAGCATAATCACTGAGTCGTAGTCTAACGGATAGAGATTGACAATTTTCTCGAAGTGCTTTGCAGCTTCATTAAAGTCTTTTCGGTTGTAAATAATCACACCTAACCAATAGTTTGCAACTGTATTTTGAGGATCGATCGTCAATATTTCAACATACTGTTTCTTCACTTTTTCCCAATCTTCAACAGCACTAAGTGGTTTTACGCAACCAAAACGTGCCTCGATGGCATAGGGCTTTAATGCAATGGACTTTTCGTAAAAGCTGATTGATTCAGTATATTGCTTTGCGAGGTAATTAAGCCAACCTAAACGAATATTGATAACGTAGTTAGCTGGATCGTAATCCGATTTTAGTTCGCTAATTGCGATAGTATAGTTTTTGGCATTTTCAGCTTCGTAACTCTTTGAAAAAATACGCTGCAAAGCATCCGTGGATTGGGAAAATGCATTAAAGCCGATCAAAACCAGTAAAACAGCAATTATATTTCTCTTTATAGTTTCCATATGATTCCTCCTGAGAATGAATATTGATTGTAATTGAAATTAGTAAGTTCTATTTGTTTTGTGTCGTATGTGTAATTTCCGAAAAAAGTCATATGTTTCCCAATATACCAGTACAAGGTTGCACCAGTCCTGAATGTAGTGGGGTCAACTGAATTGTAGATATAGAGTCCATTGTGATCATTGTAGTTTTTTAAATTGCCCAGCGTAACATTCCCTTCTGCCCATATAGATTTTGACAGTCGCACGCCAGCAATTTGAGAAAATATGGTTCTCTGATCACCCTTCCCCATTATTTCACTAATGGAACTTTTGAAATATATACTTGATTTTCCGGGTAAAGTAACCCCTGCCTGAAGTCCAAATTGCCTGAAGTTGCCAGAACCATCTTTCAATATTGAACCGTTTACCCCCAAACTGAACCGGTTTATTCTTGTTGAAAGTGCTGCAAAAACCATATTGCCAGGATATTTATAACCGTCTACACTAACATTCAAATAATGGTAAGCAACATCCAGCGACAAGTGCGAAGTCATTGACCAGTTCAATAAGGCATAATACTCAGGTTGTTTTGTAAGTTTGGAATCAATCGTCTGCTGATAATCCGAAACAGATTGATAAAGAGTTAACCGGTAACCAAGTTGACTATCGATCCCCGCCCGAAGATACGTTGGATCTGACCGGGATAATGCATCATTGGCTTTATAATTGAATTCCAGATCGATCGCATTAATTGGTTTAAATGACTCTTCCTTCAGTTTTAGTTGAAGCTCCTTCGGAAGTTTTTCAGCATGAAAACGGGCAAATGCTTCGTTACCGGTATTCAATCCACAGTAGTACAGATAGGCACGCGTATCAGCATCATATGCGTCAAAAGTCAGTGCCTTTTCGTATTGTATCTGGGCTGAATAATAATCTGTTTTAATAAAATAGGCATAGCCCATTCGTTGGCGTAGTCGTTTGTAATCAATGTCCTGCCTGATTGCCTGACTCCCGGTTTCAATTAGCTGATCCCAATCTCCGGTCAGATAACATTGGTAGGTAATGCTATCAGCAGTTAAAAAAGTAATAGGTTGCTGCCCATTTGCAACTCTCGGAATAATAAACAATGCAGCAATTAAGAATTTATACATTTAGCCCTGATTTTAGTTTTGTTTGATTCATACATAAATTCCTTAATACAATTATCACTTAAAATAATGGTACTATCACTCTCTTTTGTTACACTGCCAAAAACCGAAACCTGTATTTTTGATTTTAAGATTAACACCCCGGTATCTAAAAGGTTGCTCGTGTGTTCGGGTTTAATGGAATGCCAAACTCGGATATAGGTGTAGAATGGGGCAATAAAATCGTGCAACCAAATGCTTAACCTTTTATTGCGGATGAGGTTGAGCGGCAATGCATCATTCAATTCTTTATTCTCCGGATTTCCTAAGAATACTTTATAGGCAGAAAGATAAAAATAATAAAGCAACGATTCTCTATTGCCGTAAAAAGCAGTAAAATAGAACATAAAGCCGTCATTTACATAGTAGGCAGTTGAACCTGTTTCCTTGCAGTACAAATACTTGTAGTTGTAAGCATCGGTATACGCTTCCCAAAGTTCTTCCTTCTCGATTCCTTTTTCATTCAGATAACTATATTTTAGGGAAGTATTCGGAATTATATCAAAGGCAGTTTTCAGCAACTGATTAGAGGTCACTCCATAAACCAACGCACCTTCACGTGGTTTAGAAAATTGATGTAGCTGCCTTCCATTACTCTCATTTTCATAGTAATATGCAAATGGATAATTGATTGTCCTCGAACCCAATACTGGAGTTATTTGAACCTGAAAATGCAGATGAGGTTCAGGCGACCGACCAGAATTACCGCAATTGGCTAATAAATCCCCTCGTTTTACAAAATCGCCTTTTGCCACTTTAAACGAACCTTTTTTCAAGTGCGACAGTTGCGTATAAAGTCCTGGAATATGCCGGATAATAATTGTGTTTCCCCAGTTATTGTCAGTGTTTATTTTGCCTATTTCATTGTCATTAACATTGTCAATTATTTCTTCAATTATGCCATCTGCAGGTGCCAAGACAGGTTTGTTATAACAATAGTAATTTTCGCAGAATAAACCATTTGACACATATGTTTTCGATTCGGCATTAAAAAGCATAAAGTCGAAGGCTTGTCCCCAATCACCTTTATGGGTGTATTTTCCATTATGACCTTGCGAAACTGTCCATTCACCCCAGAAAGGCAAATAGAGTGGAGAATAGAGAAGATTTGAAAGCCTGCTTTTGTCGTTATTGTAAGTGTAAAGGTTAATTTCAGGTGAATAATATTGAATTGGCGTCAATACTAATTTTGATGGGTTAATTCTCAGCATAAGAAAATAAACAAAAAGTATCACGACAAACGAAAACGGAAGTGAGAAAACGGGCAAATGAATGAACCCTAATAACTTGCTCATGAATAATAACACCAGCGATGTGAGTGGGACCAAAAACACTGTCCATAAATAGGAGTGTTTTGATGGAATAACATAAAACCCGCCAATAGCGATGGCAACCATGATATAGTTCGCCCCAATATTGTAATAAGTTATGCTGGCAGCTGCAGACCCCGTAAATTTCGCAAAAAAGTAAGCCGAAACAAATCCAATGACCGACAACGAAAACGCAATTCGCGAACAAATAAGCAAAGCTATAGCAATCAACAAGCCCGCGATCAGATTGTCCTGAAAGAATATAGAACTCATTGACCTGAGGTAAATATCGACCATTTTATGAATCGGAAGTGAATCCATTGTCTGAAAAAATTTGAGCATCGGATTACCACCAATCGCATACATTTCGTTCATCCAATAGATGTTACGTTGTGTAAGTCCAAGATTTTCGAATTGAGAAGAAGGTAGCAGGATGAACCAGAACGTAATAACGAATGGAATGCTTAGAAATGGTAACCCATACTTGTAAAGCCATCCTCCCAAAGTAACTGAAAGGATAAGCGTCAACAAAGCGGTAAGCAGCAATAAAGTGAAAAAAACCAATCCCGGATCAAAAAAGGTCCCCATTCCGATACCTGTCAATAAAGCATTGAAACTATAAACTCCGTTTTTCAATTGAATCTTATCAAAGCCCATCGAGTTGGCAATAAGTACTGTAATCAGAACAGCTATTAAACCACTTAGCCCGGCAAAGAAATTGAAGAAAGTCACAAGCATTATAATGCTAGCTAACAACCTATTATTAAAAAAGAAAATAATAGAATAGCTATTCAGCGTGGCTGGCAGAACAGTGTTGCGAAACAAGTTTATAGTTCGGTTGATGGGCATATTGTCAGGGATTTACTGAGACGCAAGGTATGCGCCCATGAATTAAAGAATGAAAAAATAATGAATTGCACATGATATTGAATTTCAAATTAATAAATCATTCTAAAAATCACTATTTTAATGCATTATGCTTTAGATGTTCAGGTGTCTGTTCATTTAACTCCAGGTATTCAAGCGTCTCCGCTTTTCGAATCACATGTGTATTATTCTCATTATCAATCAATACGATATTTGGCCGCAATGTTATAAATTGCATCCATTGAGTCATATTGTAAGCACCAACTTTATGAACTACCAAATGGTTTCCTTTTTCGAGCAAAGGCATAGTTATACTTTCGCGCACAATGTCGATGTTCATACACAACGGACCATACAGCACCATTTCCTCAGTTTGCTTGCCAAACGTTTCAACAGGACTTACCTTATGATCGTACCAAAATGAAGTAAACAACGTATTTACGCCAAAATCGAGGATCGTTGCTCTGCGTCCATCCGAAAGTCGTTTAGTAGCAATCACAGTTCCTAATAAATATCCGGCATCATCAATCAGTGCGCGACCAGATTCGAGTATTAACATGGGCAAATCTTCCTGTTTGAATCCATAACCAAGAATGACATCGGTAATTGCATCCGCAAACTGATCGATCGATGGAACAGTATCCGATCCTGGCAAATAGGCTCCTTTCAGCGTATTCATTGACGGAAATCCGCCACCCATATCAATGTATTGAAGAATTTTATTGAATCTTTCCTTGATGCTCCAGGTCAACTCGCACATTTTAGTGGCAGCCATCCCATATGCCGAAGGTGAAAGCATAAACGTTCCGATATGACAATGCAGTCCAACTAAATCAAGATTTTCGGAGTTGATGATTCGGGTAATCGCATTCCACGCCTGGCCGTTTTCGAAATTGAATCCAAAACGATCCCATTTTGGGTAAATTCCAGTTTCCATGTTGACACGGACGGCGACCCTGGGTCTTAAGTTGTTTTCTTCACTTAATCTGATCAGCGAATAGAGCTCATCGTAATGGTCAATGTGAATTAAAGAATTGTTGCGCGCTGCAGCAATAAGTTGTTCGTCTGTTTTGTCGGGTCCGTTAAAGATGATTTTATTTCCAGGAACACCGTTGCCCAGTGCCTTCTCATATTCAAATCCCGACACAACTTCAGCCCATGAACCTTCCTGGTGAAATACCTGGCAAACAGCATTCATATAATTGGTTTTATACGACCAGGCAAACTGCACTTTTGGATAACGTGTTTTGAAGATCCGCATTGCATTTTGATAGTTATGCCGGATTTTTTTTTCTGAAATTACGAATAAAGGCGAACCGTATTGATTAATAAGACTTTTCACAGAAACGCTTTCGATGTGAGTAACAACTTCAAATCCAGTCCTGGTACCAAATTTATTCATAAACCCCGTATTCATTTTTTGAATAATCGGCCTTTCATATCTTATTTTTCCCATGATTGGTATTTTTTATTTTTGGTTGTGTTTAAAAAATCGGAAGACCCGGGACATTTCAGAATAACAGTTCATTGCCCTTATCAAATTTGTTCCTGACATCAATATAAACGCACATCACAAAAATCAATATTGATTTATGGATTTCAAACCATTGGCTATTCGTGCTATAAAAAGCAACCTTTAGTCCCTTATCATCAAACTTATAACTCATAACTAACAATTCATTTAAAGTTCACCTGTTCCCGAAATCTTTTGAAATTCCCGAATATCTGTGATCAAATCCCATGCATACCGGACAAATATTTTTCCAACTTCATAATCAGTGAACGGTTCCACTTTTTTGCCAAGTGCCATTTTAACCAATGCCGCAGGTTGATTCTGGCCGGCAGCTGCTGTTAAATAGATCCAGGCAGGAAAACGCGGATTAACTTCCATAATATATGGCTTACCATCAGCTGTTTGCATAATCTCAAGTTCGCATCCACCACGCCATTTCGTTACTTTTACAAACTTCCGGGCGAGTTCGATGAAAGAGACGTCATCAAGTGTAATTCCAGCCCAGGCTTTACCTTTATCCGTAATATAGAGTTTCCGCATCGGGATTACGCTGATTGCATTTCCTTCACCATCACCTAAAGCTGCAACATTAATTTCAGTGCCATTTATAAACTCCTGAACAATAATAGGTAAGCCCCATTTTGCCTGAATCTTATAGAAAGCCTTTTGCGCCTGTTCAAGTGTATTTGCAACAATAGCATCGTAGAACTTTCCTTTCACAACCATCGGATATCCAATCTTCTCGCCCGCTTCCGTGAGATCTTTTACCTGATGTATTATTTTGTCCCTGGGAATTGTCAATCCATGTTTTTTGCCAAATTCATATAGCTTAATTTTATCACGTGCTTCAAATTGAGCTAATTCAGGCAAGAAAGTCCGAATACCTACATCGTTAAGCTGGTCTCTTAATTTAATAAAATTAAAAAGTTCAGCATCGAAATTGGGAATGATCAAATCAATATGTTCGATTTCGTGAATGTGCATCAATCGCCCCATCAAAGTATCGGTACCTGAGGACGGATATGGAATCTGATAGGTTTTATCAACAATATCATGCATATAAAGGCCGGGCTCGAGCGACTCGTAGGCGAGACCGATGATTCGCACCTCAAAATCAGGACATTCGCGTATGGCTCGTATCACAGCAACACCTGGACCCGGACTATCAATTGCATTCAATGCAGTGACGGCGATCACAATTTTTTTGCTGCCAGATTTTCTGGCATTCTTTAATTGCTTCTCCATCAGATTATTCTAAAATTGTATAATCCTTAAGTTGAGACAGGTAATCATCAAGATCCTTTTCGAATTGGTTTTGATCAACATCATATTTCGCACAAATGGACTCAATAATTATTCCCTGAGGTTTTTCATCCTTTAGCAAGGCGATGATCTCTGTTCCTATTTCGTTCGTTGAAAATGAATCGCCGGTACCCGGATTAAAAATAAATCCCTCTTCGCTGGTGGCTATGTTCTTTTTTAGTCTCATTGTTGCTGGTTAAAAGATTAATTAAATCGTTGGTTTGGCAAGCTTACTGCTTAATCTTCTTTTAATTCACTATGAAGATAAAATTAGTAATATACAGGTACTAATGAAATCAACGAAATGACCTTATAGATAAGTAGAATGGCAGTATTCTTCAATAAAATAATTTCAAATTCAAATTTGCCGATCGTTTCTGACATCAGCAGGAACGAAAAATTATATTCCGGCTATTGATGAATTCTTTAGGTCTTGAACTAAATCAAGAAAGTCTTATCTATAAATGCCTGAAAACCTTCTTTATATTGATCTCCAACCGGAATGTAGATATTATGATCGAAGACAATTCTGTTTCGCTCAATCATCTTCACCTTGTCGAGATTGACAATAAATGAGCGGTGAACGCGCATAAATTTATCCTTTGGAAGCTGTTCTTCAATGACTTTAAGTCGTATGAGTGTTGTGATCGGGTCCTCATTAGTAAGGTGAATCTGAATATATTCATTCGAGCTTTCGATGTATTTAATCTCAGACAAGAGAATGCGTATCAGTTTGTATTCCGATTTTACAAAGATGCAATCCGCTGTGGTTTGGATGGTTTCGGCTGGTTTGTGATTTAACTCAAACCATGTCTTAGCTTTGTTTGCAGCCTTCAGAAAAACAGCATAACTGATTGGTTTCAGAATATAATCGATCGCATCAACCTGAAAACCTTCCATCGCATATTCGCTGTAAGCGGTCGTAAAAATAACTTGTGGCTTTTTTGTCAGCGATTTTACGAAATCCATACCGTTTAGATTGGGCATGTTAATATCCACAAACATAAGATCCACATCATTATCTTCCAGATATTTCAATGCTTCAAAAGCACTCGAACAGAGTGCAACAGGTTCCAAAAACGGAGTTTTTTCAATATATGCGCCAATCTGCTGTAAAGCAAGAGGCTCATCATCAATGGACAAGCACTTTATTCTCATAGATAGGGATCGTTAATTGCACCTCAAATTCTTTATCGCTCTCATGAATATTAAGCAGGTAATCATTCCCAAAGAGCAGTTTCAGACTCTGCTTAATGTTGGTTAAACCTATACCTGAATAGCTTTTATCAAGGTTTTCCTTGTTGCTGTGTTTACTGTTTTTGATTGTACAACTCAATCGGTTATCGATTTGTTGTAATTTGAATGAAACAAATGATTCGGTTTGATAACTCACTCCATGTTTAAAAGCATTTTCGAGAAATGAAAGAAAAAGCATTGGTGGTATTTGAATATCGAGAATACTTTTAGGAACATCTAACGTGACCGCCACTTTTTTCGGGAATCGCAATTGCATCAATGAAATATAGCTCTCAATAAACTTAATCTCCTTTTTTAGTGTAGTTTGTCCCTGCGCAGTATCATAGAGTAAATACCGCATCATGGTCGACAATTCAATTATCGTGTTTTTGGCATCTTCTGCATTTATATCAATCAATGCATGGATGTTATTGAGCGTATTCATAAAAAAATGTGGACTTACCTGGTGCCTTAAAAAAGCCAGTTCAGTTTTGAGTTGTTCTTTCTCAATATCTTTTCGTCTGCTTTCTTCATTGAGCCATTGTGCCACCATTTTAAATGAGGTGCCGGCTCCAATAACAAGTAACGAAATGATCAGTTCGTCTGTAAAAATCATGAAAATCGATTTTTCTTCCTGCGGGATAACAGGCCTGTATCCCATTGGAGCAGGCATTCCTGACCCTAATTCCATTGGAGGCATACCCGGTCCAAGATCCATAGGCGGCATACCCATTGGTTGAGATGGGGCAAGAATCATTCCTAATGATACGCTAAAACCGATCATAAGGAGCGTAACAAATAAGGCTAGTCCAATATAAGCGGTGTATTTTTTTTGAAATAAAAACCTAGGAACTAATAGAAAGGTATTCACCACGAAGATGATTAAATACGAAAATATCCGAATCCATTCTCCGCTCACTTTTTCCCAATTCACAGCATTATTGAGTCTTTGATTGAAAAAAGGTATCGAAAATATTGCCATCCAGATCACGACAAATACAATCAACTCTATAATCCGAATATTAATGGTCTTACTTCCAATATACTTCATGAGAAGCCTAATTGTTAACAGAGGTAAAAGTAGTCAAATGGGATAAAATTAAAGTTAGAGAAAGATTTTATCTTCCTCTAACTTTAATTTTATTCATTATGAATAACAAAACAGCTTTGATTTTGGAGGTAGGGTGTGCAATAGAAGAACCCGGACTTTCGATTTGCACAATAAACTAAAACAACTGGCTACCCGACAAAATAATTTGCTTTATTACACACCCTGAACTCCTGCAACCTACTTCTTAAATACTGAATAATAAGGTGTTAATTTATTACTTATTCGTGTAAACATCCCAGGCAATCCAGTCGACAATATTTATTGCAAAATTAACTTGCTTCATCGATGTGAACAAAGTGCTGATGTCGGTTACAACGGTGCCGGCAAGTTCGGTGAATGTTGAAACGGTACCATCATCGAAGGTAATTTGTAATTCACGTTTCTTATTTGAAATGCATCTATCTATTTCATCGGCATCGTTTGTTGTACCGGTGGTTAAGTCAACAAGTTCAACCTTCGAATGTAATTGCAAAACGCCACCAACATATACTTTTGCACTATCAAGGTGTGATTGTTCTTTATTCATACTTCTTGTAATCAATACATCACCAATTGTCAGAGAAAATTCCTTTTCTCTGTGTCGCATTTCTGTATTGCTTTTAATAGCTGTGTATTTTTCTTCATAAAGCGTCTTTGTACCGTCAGTGATGGCATAAACAGAAGTAGCAGTATCGCCAGATGAATATTGACATTTAATCACATAGCCATTTGGAAACGCAAATTCAGAAGCGTATGTATATCCATAGGTTTTATTTTTCGAGGATTGAATCTTCAAAACTCCCGCATCTGTATTTTTGATTTTTATTGCAGATGCCATACTATAATCGTAGCCGACATAGCGTTTGAAATTATACTGATAATCAGATATGTTAACCTCATAGTTATTGGTCAATAAAGTATCGGCCGCGGAAAAATGCAATAGTGACCTCCAGGATTTGACTTTCTCTTCAGGCAAACGAACGATCATTTGTGAACTTTCGCCGGTTTTATTAAAGAAACGCATTATCGACATATGTTCTCTCATAAAGGCATTCGCTTCATAATCGTAAACTCCTGCTATGTCAGCCAGAAGAATACTATGCGTAATTGTGTCTAGATAACTTAATTCAGCGCTCTTTGTTGTTAAATCGGTGCTTGCCAATAACTGGTAACCGGCTGAAGTAGAGATAGTATTCACAGCGGTTGTCAATTCCTGGACGCCGCTTTTGAGGGAGGATTTTAAGGATACAGAGTCTGAAGATGTTTTCAAACCATCTTTGTTGCTGCAGTTCCACGAAAGAAGCCCTAGCAACAACACTGCCAAATACAAACTTTTTGCTTTCATAACCTGAATTTTTAAATAATTAATTATTCGATGAATTAATATTTCTGATTCGTTCAAGAACTCCCGTTTTAATGAATTCGGAATTGACTTGATTTCAAGTTACGAATATAATTGTGGTTTAAGCTCCAGACAAGTGAAATCAGTGAAACGGTTTGTTTCATCAGTGGAAAGTTTGTCTTCTATCATCAACACGAATAAAAAGGCGAAGGATTTCTCCCCCGCCTTTCAAAAATTTAATGATCTAAAGATTAAATAAACTCCGTCATCGACTTTTGAATCAAACCAATCGCTTCGCGCATTTGGGCTTCTGTAATAATCAGCGGTGGCGTAAATCGGATTGTATGCTCATGGGTTGGCTTGGCCAGAATGCCGTTGTCTTTCATCAACAGGCATAAATCCCAGGCTTTTTTCCCTTCAAGTGTCTTGATCTGAATGGCATTCAGCAATCCTTTCCCTCGTACTTCCTCGATAAGCGGCGACTTAAAAGCTTTCATTTCGTCACGGAAAATCTTTCCGATCCGGGTTGCATTTTCGGCAAGCTTTTCATCAAGCAGAACCTCAATTGCAGCAATTGAAACTTTCGCAGCAAGTGGGTTACCGCCGTAAGTAGAACCATGTTCACCTGGTTTTATCGTCAGCATGATTTCATCATCAGCCAGGACACACGATACCGGAAGCATTCCACCCGAAATAGCTTTCCCAAGTACAAGAATATCAGGGCGAACATCTTCATGATCGCAGGCGAACATTTTGCCAGTACGACAAAGGCCTGTCTGTACCTCGTCTGCCACAAAAAGGACATTGTATTTTTTACACAACTCAGCCGCTTTTTTCAAATAGCCATCACCCGGAACATAAACTCCGGCCTCGGCCTGGATCGGCTCTACCAAAAAACCGGCAGTATTGGGATGTTTCAATTCCCGCTCAAGTGCATCGATATCGTTATATGGAATATTGACAAAACCGGGTGTGAAAGGGCCGTAATCGCTGTATGATTCGGGATCAGACGACATCGAGACGATTGTTATGGTCCGTCCATGGAAATTACCGTCGCAGACAACTATATGTGCTTCATTTTTAGGAATCCTCTTTACTTTGTATCCCCATTTTCGGATCAGCTTAAGGGCTGTTTCGTCGGCTTCAGCACCTGAATTCATCGGTAAAACCTTATCATATCCAAATTGCTTTGTGATAAACTCTTCCCATTCTCCCAAGACATTGTTATAGAATGCCCGCGAGGTAAGTGCCAGCTTTGCAGCCTGGTCTGTTAGCGCTTTTACAATTTTAGGATGACAATGACCTTGATTTACAGCAGAATAAGCTGCCAGAAAATCGAAATAACGTTTCCCTTCAACATCCCAGACAAAAACGCCTTCGCCGCGCTCCAAAACAACAGGAAGTGGGTGATAATTATGTGCGCCATAGCGGTTTTCTTTCTCAATATAATCTTTCGTCTGCATCATACAAGTATTTTAATTGGTTATTTTATACTTCCCTTAAGAAGTTGGAAATCTATTTAATTTTACGGATTCCAACAATGATAATTGACGGAATTTTAAATTTATATACTATGCTTTATCGTCTTCTGTTTGTGCTGGCATGGCATTTATAAGCTGCAAATATCTAGTTGCCAGCCACCAACCGCCAGTTGCTTTTATGCTTCAGAACCGAATGCCCAATTTCAGATTAATCCGCCGACCGGTTAAATAATTTGGAACGGCATGCATCTGATTTTTAATGTCCGATATCCAGAAATATGAAATGGTATTGTTGATATCGAACAGATTGTACAGCTCAAAACCGATCCATGCACCTTTGATTCCAAACTTTTTTTCGTATTGATTACTATTTTTATTCTTGTCTATCAAATCCTTGGAGAAGCCTACGTCAACCCTGCGGTATGGCGGCATTCTGAAAGTATCCATATAACGTTCGCCTTGCGGCGGACCGAAAGGTAAACGACTTCCATAAAATAGCGTCATGCTCATCTTTACAGAAGGATAACCAGGGAAATAATCCTGAAAAAAGAGGCTAAAATTAACGCGTTGATCGGTCGGGCGTGGGATATAACCAGGATAAACCTTTTCAGTTCCGGTACCTGCCACATTCTCCTTTAAGTAAAAATCACCGATGATATCCTCTTCTGTTTTCATCAATGAAAGACTTGCCCACGATTGTGCGCCAGGTACAAATTCGCCGTTGATCTTAAAATCAATCCCAGTAGCATATCCAATTGCTTGTTGATCCGGGATATAACGAATATTCAAATTGTCAATCTGATAAGGAATCAAATGGCTGAGTGCCTTATACCACACTTCAGTTGTAAATCTGAAGGGTCGGTCAAAAGCAGAGAAGACCTGGTCGTAACCGAGAAGATATTGTATTGACTTTTGGGCCTTCACCCCTTGCACGATTTGAGCTTCACGATTCTTCAACTCCTTAAAAAAAGGCATTTGCTGATAAACGCCCCAAGCAGCCCGGATGACATGGTTTCTCGCAATTCCTATTTTCCAGTTTGCTGATAAACGGGGACTAAATATCGTTTGCTGATTGTAATCCCAATATTGCATCCTCACTCCTCCGGCAATCGTCAATTCTCCGTTTTCGATAGAAGTCGTCCAATTATCCTGAACAAATCCCGAAAAACGATTTGAAACAACTGTATTGTTTCCTGACACATAGCGATATAAGGACAGCTGATCGGTACCGGAAGGAAGTGAATACCCCGTAGAATCACGCATCTCCCATTCACTTACAAGATCTGAAATTCGCTCGTGCTGGTATTTTAAACCCCATTGAAGCTGATGACGAGTTGCCGAAAAAGTTCCCCGATGTTCAAAAGCCGAAACTCTTGCTTTCAGTGAATTCCGGGCATGATCGAGGTAAGCACCTGTCCCGACAACGATTGAACTGTCAGCATAATCCTGCGATTCAGGTACTTGATTTATATCACTCAAATAGTACTCGCCCAGGATATCAAAAGATTCCTTTTCTAATGAGAAAAAAGAACTTGCCTGAAATTTCATGAACAGCTTCTCATTTGGAGAATAGTCAGCTGCAAGCGCTCCCATGTAATTTTCGAATTTATCGCGCTCCTTACCATCGAAATAAACCAGAAATTCAAATGGATTGGTTAAAGTACCGAACTTGGTCAACCGGGTTTCAGGAATAAATTGGAATGTATTGGAGGCATAATTTCCAAGGAAGCCTAAAGAAAACCGTGGATTGAACTTGTAATTCAGATAGGTCTGAACATCTGTGAATGATGGGTTATACACCCCTTTTTTATCCAGCGTTCCCAATAAATAGGCAGTATTTTTATAACGAATTCCGGTAAGGTGCGAAAACTTTCCTTTTGCTGCAGTCCCTTCGAAATGAGCCGAAGCCCCCAGTGCGCCAATTTCAGCGGTTGCGCTGTTTATTCCAGGTTTACGGTAAGTTATATCGAGTACTGACGACATTTTATCACCATAGGAAGCATCAAATCCACCTGACGAAAAACCAATTGAAGAGACCATGTCACTATTTATAAAACTTAGTCCCTCCTGTTCGCCCGATTTCACAAGGAATGGCCGGATGATCTCAATACCATTCACATAAACAAGGTTTTCGTCAAAATTTCCTCCCCTTACTGAATATTGTGAACTAAGCTCATTGTTATTGCTTACGCCCGGCAGTGTTTTAATTAACGTCTCGACGCTTCCCGCCATTGCCGGAAGCCTTTCAGTCAATTTTTGAGGAATCGTCAGCAAGTTATTTTCTTCTTTCTTCCCTTCGACAACAATCTCCGGAATAGGCTGAAAAACAGGATTCAATACTTGTGAAACAAATGGGTTTCCAGATAGTAGGACCTCTCTTTCAGAAATTTCATAACCAACAAACGAAAAAATGATTACAATTGATTTTCCGGAAACCGGTGGCAAGGTAAATTCTCCAAGATTATTTGTTACGACACCAATCGTGGTTCCCTTGATCAAAATATTAACCATTTCAATGGGACGCCCATCATTATCAACTACTTTTCCTTTCACTGAAATACCTGCCAACTGACCGCACACTGGAAGTATGGACATCCAGATAATTGACAGAATGGAAAATAACATTTTTGGCATTTATGTTCAGGCTAACAGTTGAATTCAAAATCAAAGTAAAAATACCTATATTAAGTGAAAGAGGCAACGCTCTTCGACTCAATCTTTTGAAAAGGTTCAATTTGATGTGCAAAAGAAGATTACCAGATTTTGATTATTTTCGCACCTTGCAAAAGTGAAATCATATTATGGTTCAAAAACATCGTCCGCTCACATCCGTTTTGGTAAAGCCTTCAGGTCCGGATTGTAACATCGCCTGTACCTACTGTTTCTATCTTGATAAGGAAAAGTTATTCCCCGAAACAAAGACCCATCCAATGACCGCCGAAATCCAGGAAGAGATGATCAGACAGGTGATGCAACAATCGGGAGATGCCGTTTCTATTGCCTGGCAGGGAGGCGAACCTGCATTGATGGGGCTTGACTTTTACAAACGGGCCATTGAACTTGAGCTGAAGTACGGTCAT
>Ga0209430_1000875_pt1 | contig 25512 bp, 28 predicted proteins | sample BarGraIncub1133A_FD_184504 | JGI IMG/M metagenome (GOLD analysis project Ga0209430, IMG submission 184504) | Arctic peat soil microbial communities from Barrow, Alaska - Barrow Graham LP Incubations 11-33A (SPAdes) (version 2) | ecosystem: Environmental > Terrestrial > Soil > Wetlands > Peat... | reverse complement strand
TTATGTCGGATGTAATAATCCAAATAACCAGCTCGCCAGACCAATACTCCCTAATTGTAAAAAAATAAGTGCAAATGCTCAACACTGATTTCTCAATGTCTAACAACTACACTTTTATAGTACCAAAATAGCCAATACAAAGCGTATCGGCAAAAATGAGGTGAATATTTTACTATGGCGAGTTTTTACAAGCGTGGGAAAACGTGGTCATTCAGTATCGATATCGGCTTTGATAAAGATGGTAAGAGATTAAAAAAAGGTATCGGAGGATTCAGAATTAAGCAGGATGCAATAGATGCAGCTGCAACAATGCAAGTTGAACTTAGCAATGGAACCTACATACAGGAAAAAGATATTACCTTTCGCGACTTTGCTAAACAATGGATAATTATGTATTCTTCACAAGTTAAAAGAAGCTCAGTTCGTGTGCGCCAGCATGAAGTAAATAATTTACAGCATTATTTTGATCAGATTAAACTAAAAGAAATCACTAAAAAACAATACCAAGATTCTTTATTAAATTTACAAAAACGAGGATTTGCAGAGAATACAATTTCAGGAATACACGGTACAGGTAGAATGTTATTTAAAAAAGCAGTCGAACTAGATATAATCAAAAATGACCCGACTCAGTATGCCAGGCCACCACGTAAGCAAGAAACGTTGGAGGATATTGAAAAAGCAGATGAAGTGCCTAAATATCTTGAAAAAAATGATCTTGCTACTTTTTTACGGATAGCTCACGATGCAGGGCTAGGTGTCGATTACACGATGTTTTTAGTATTAGCCTATACTGGTATTAGGGCAGGTGAATTATGCGCTTTAAGATGGTCTGATGTCGACTTTAACGCACATACAATTAAAATTATAAGGACTTACTATAATCCTAAAAATAATATAAAGTTGTATGAATTACAAACGCCTAAAACCAAGACTTCCAAGCGAGTTATCGATGTTGCCGAACGCGTTACTAACGAACTGAAATTACATCAGGCAAGACAAAATAAAACCAAAATGCGTCAACGCGATATTTGGCATGATGAAGATTTTATTTTTTGTGTGGATAAGTATCCTGGTTACCCTATCTATATAAAATTAGTTGAAAATCGCATGGCTAGACTACTTAAAATTTCGGAGTTAAGTAAAGATCTTACGCCTCACAGTCTGCGCCATACACATACCTCCCTTTTGGCAGAGGCTGGTGTTGGCCTTGAAGAAATCATGCAACGACTGGGACACACTGACGACGACACAACAAAACGAGTATATTTACATGTTACCAAGGATATGAAAAAAGAGGCCGCCCACAAGTTTGATAAACTAATGGACAACCTCTAATATTTTTTTTGCTTAATTCCGGTAACAAAATGGTAACAATTTTAGCTTTCAGAAGCACGATCCCTTTGTACATAAGGGTCTGCGGTTCTAATTACATCATGCCACCCATACCACCCATACCACCCATGCCGCCGCCCATGCCACCCATGCCAGCACCAGCACCGCCATCTTTTTCAGGCTTGTCAGCAATCAAGGTTTCAGTAGTCAAGACCATTGCCGCAATGCTCGCTGCATTCTGCAGTGCAGAACGAGTCACTTTAGCAGGATCAACAATACCGGCTGCAATCATGTCTACATATTGTTCAGTCAACGCATTGAAGCCCATGCCTTTGCCGGCTTTTTTAACGTTTTCAACGATAATGGAACCTTCGCAGCCCGCATTGTGAGCAATTTGACGTACAGGTTCCTCAATAGCGCGTTTTACGATATTAACACCAGTTAACTCATCGCCAGTCACTTCAATAGCATCAAGAGCAGGTAAAATATCGATGAAAGTAGTACCACCACCAGCTACGATACCCTCTTCAACAGCAGCACGAGTTGCATTAAGCGCATCCTCGATACGATATTTTTTTTCTTTAAGCTCAACTTCAGTAGCAGCACCAACTTGGATAACAGCTACGCCACCAGCCAATTTAGCAAGACGCTCTTGGAGTTTTTCTTTATCAAAATCGGAAGTACTTTCTTCGATGTGTACTTTAAGTTGGCTAACACGAGCTTTGATAACAGTAGCATCACCAGCACCATCAATGATCGTAGTTTCTTCTTTAGAAACACGTACCTGGCGAGCACGGCCAAGGTCAACGAGTTCAACAGTATCAAGCTTACGACCAATTTCTTCAGTAACAACAGTACCACCAGTAAGAGTTGCAATATCTTCAAGCATAGCTTTCCGACGATCGCCAAAACCAGGAGCTTTTACCGCTACTGCTTTGAAAGTACCACGAAGCTTATTAACAACCAAAGTAGCTAATGCTTCGCCTTCAATATCTTCAGCAATGATTAAGAGCTCACGACCTTGTTGTACTACTTTTTCTAAAGTAGGCAACAAATCTGCAATAGCGCCAATCTTGCGGTCAGTTAGTAAAATGTAAGGATCGTTCAAAACAGCTTCCATTTTGTCAGTATCAGTAATCATGTAAGGGGAGATGTAGCCACGGTCAAATTGCATACCTTCTACTACATCAAGGCTAGTGCCCATACCTTTGGATTCTTCAACAGTGATAACGCCATCTTTACCAACTTTTTCCATAGCTTCAGCAATCAAATTACCAATTTCTTCATCGCCAGCAGAAATGGAAGCAACTTGAGCAATGGCTTCTTTAGTTTCTACTTTTTTAGCAGATTTTTTAATTTCTTCTACCAAAGTTTTTACGGCTTTTTCGATACCCTTCTTGATGATCATAGGGTTAGCGCCTGCAGCTACATTACGCATACCTTCACGAATCATAGCTTGTGCTAGTAGAGTGGCAGTAGTAGTACCATCACCAGCAACATCATTCGTCTTGGTAGCAACTTCTTTCACAAGTTGTGCGCCCATATTTTCAAACGGATCTTCCAAATCGATGTCACGAGCAATGGTTACACCATCGTTTGTAACTGTTGGAGCACCGAATTTTTTATCAAGAACAACATTACGGCCCTTAGGTCCTAGTGTAACCTTTACTGCGTTAGCCAGAGCATTTACGCCTCTTTCTAGCGCGCGACGTGCGTCTTCATCAAACAAAATTTGTTTTGCCATTGTATGTAAGCCTCCCTAATTAATTTTATCCAACCCAATAATCTCACTTCGATAAGTGAGATCTCGACTTTTCAGTTTAGGTGGGGGGTAGTAGGCCCTCACCTAAGCCTTGATGTCTAGCTTTAGCTCGACCAATGGACTATTCTACAATTGCCAAAATATCTCTTTCACTGACGATTAAATATTCTTGGCCGTCAAATTTCACTTCAGTACCAGCATACTTAGAGAAAATAATCTTATCTCCAACTTTTACATCAAGAGCGATACGTTGGCCATTTTCCAATACTTTACCTGTACCAACTTCGATAACTTGACCTTCTTGTGGTTTTTCTTTAGCAGTATCAGGTAGTACGATACCACTCTTTGTTTTCATTTCACCTTCTAGAACCTTAATGACTACTTTGTCACCTAACGGCTTAATCATTGAAGTAACCTCCTTATGATATGTAATTTATTAACGTTGTTGTTAGCACTCAGCAGTAACGAGTGCTAATTCCTTCTTCCATAATATAAAATTAAGCAACAAAAAGCAAGCGTTTACTAATAAAAATAATTATTTTTATTAATTTTTTATGAAAAATCTTTATTTTTTATATTAATTTTTCTTTTTCGATGCCCCCACTATGGCTTCAGCTACATCTTTAATCGATTTACGTTTACTCATACTGTACTGCTGAATCCGTCGATAGGCTTCAGTCTCACTCAGATTATAGGCATCCATCAAGATGCCTTTGGCCCTGTCAAGAATTTTTCGAGTCTCTAAAGAATTTTTTACGTTTTCTAATTCCTGTTCGAGTTCGGCAAATTCCTGGAAACGGGATACCGCAATCTCAATAGCTGGAAATAGGTTTGCTTCCTTGACAGGTTTTACCAAATAAGCCAATACGCCTGAATCTTTAGCCTTTTCTACAATATCTTTTTGGCTAAAAGCTGTTAGCAGTAATACAGGGGCAATTTTTTCATTAGAAATTATTTTTGCGGCTGTAATACCATCCATCTCAGGCATCTTAATATCCATAATCACCAAATCAGGTCGGTGCTGACGCACCAACTCAACAGCCTTGGCACCATTCGATGCTTCCGCTACAATAGTATGTCCAGCTTCTTCCAACATTTCCTTCAGATCCATTCTGATAATTGATTCATTATCAGCAATAATAATTCGTAGTGATTGCATACTTAATCTCCTCCCTCCATCTTACGGGGAATTGTAATACAGGCATGGGTACCTTGATCATTATACAGTTCAAAACTACCACCAACATCACTTTCAATAAGCGTGCGCACAATCTGCAATCCCAAGCTATTTGACGTTTGGGGATTAAAATCCGGGGGCATACCAATTCCATTATCATATATTTCAATTTTATAGGCATCCGCTAGTGTGGCAATATCTACCCCTATGAGACCTTCACGCCGACCAATAAAGCCATGTTCAATTGAGTTTTGAATCAGCTCATTAATGACTAGGGCCAAACTACTCGCCTGCTCAGAGGGCAGGATAACTGTCTGACCGTTGAAAACGGTTTGCAAATCAAAATCTGGTTCCAACATATTTTGAATCACGAGTTCTAAAATGTTTTTTGTAACTTCAGCCACATCAATAAATTCTGCATCTTGCTGTGACAAAAACTCATGAACAACGGAAATGCTTGAAATTCGGTTGACACTTTCCTGGAGGGCCGCCTTTACTTCCTGGGACGTAGTACGCCGGGCCTGGAGGCGCAAGAGACTAGCAATGGTTTGCAAATTATTCTTCACCCGATGGTGGATTTCCTGAATAACAGCTGATTTTATAAGTAGTTCTTTTTCTTTCTTCTTTAATTCCGTAACGTCACTCAAAATAACCACGATACACACAACACTCACTCCGTTAACAATAACAGGAATAGCTCGTTGCACCAATATCATCTTACCTTCAGTCAGTTCAGTTTCGCAAGCTTGCTGGGTCGATATCGCTTTCTGGGCCACGCCCATATGAGCTTGGCGTTCATAAATACGCCGCCCAACGATCCCCCCCCCAGCCAACACCTTATAAATATTATTAGCCATAGAATTGGCAAAAATGATCTTGCCTTGATCATCAACAATGATAATACCATCACTTGCCGCTAAAGAACGGTAGGATTTACTGCTCCTGGGAATTTTCACTGTGGCTAGCATCAGTTGAGCAGTTTCTACCAAAAGTTGGTGGCTTTCAAACTGAGCCTCTTCCATATTGGCTTCAAAACTGACAGCCGCAATCACATTACTGCCAGCATCCCGTACAGGATAGACTTGCATCTCCATCCACATCCCCAGTGCCCACTCTCGTTGTCCGCGAATCGCTTCTCCTGTACGAATGGTTCGCCAAATGAGAGGTTCCTCAGACGCATAAACAGTTGTTCCAAGTAATGTAGACTTCTGCTGTACAAAGCTAGTATTCGGTTTGACTTGCGCTACTGTCACCAAAGAATTTCCATTACATGTCTTGGCATATATTGTAACCTGAGCATGAGCCAGATCACTTGCCAAGCCAAGTATCGAAGAAATATTATCCAATACTGCAATCTGCGCCGGGGCTAATGCAGTCATTTTTCGACAAATATCTCCAGCTACTACCATATTTACCTCCAGCCAATCTTAAAAAATTTATTCACAGTAGCTTACTATAGTCTGCTAAAAAAACATCATTATACATAGTTATTCAACTTGCACTTTTAAAATACCTTGTTTTCTCTAGCCTGTTTTCCCATTATCTTTATCCAATTCTAAGACTCCCACTTATATAAGTGGGAGTTTTACTTCTCGACCTTTATTATTCATGGCCCAATTTCAACGACGGTATGGCATTTAAATGTAGATCAGCATACTGACCAATCAAATGCTGATAATAAGCCCTACAGGCAATCATTGCCGCATTATCAGTGCATAATATCGTCTCTGGATAATAGAGCGCAAGATTTGCTTGCTGACACTGTTGCTTCAATCTGAATTTAAGTCCGCTATTGGCAGCTACACCACCTGCTAGTACGATCTTTTTCACTTTGCATTTATGAGCAGCCTGCAACGCTTTACTTACTAATACATCCACAACTGCTGCCTGAAAACTAGCAGCCACATCAGCGTTATCGACTTCTTCACCTCGTTGGGCAGCACTGTGCAAATAATTGAGTACTGCTGACTTGAGACCACTAAAACTAAATTCAAAATTATCCCGTCCGACCAAGGCTCGAGGAAAAGCAATCGCCTCTGGATTGCCTGTTTTCGCTAAGCGGTCAATATATGGACCACCAGGATAAGGGAGTTTCATGACCCGTGCTATCTTATCAAAAGCTTCACCCGCCGCATCATCTCTAGTTTGGCCCAAGAGTTCAAATTCATTATAACCTTTAACATGTACCAAAGAAGTATGGCCACCAGATACAACTAAAGCCATAAAAGGCGGTTCGAGTTCTGGATTGGATAAAAAATTAGCAAAAATATGTCCTTCCAGATGATTGACACCAATCAAAGGAATATCCGCTGCAAAGGATAACGCTTTGGCTACTGATACACCAACCAGTAACGCTCCTACCAAACCTGGGCCGTATGTTACACCTATTGCTGTAATATCACACAAAGAAACGCTCGCCTCGCGTAAGGCTTGATCGACTACCGGAATAACATTTTCAATATGTTTGCGGGAAGCAATTTCAGGTACAACGCCGCCGAACTTTTGATGCACCGGTATCTGAGATGAAATGACATTTGACAAGATCTTCCGTCCATCAGCAACGACTGAGGCTGCTGTTTCATCACAGCTGGTTTCTAAAGCTAAGATTAAGCATGGTTTAGGGGATTCTCCTTCATAATCTTCCAAAAAAACAGTCTCCTTTTTGTAACGTATTGTCTAGCTATACCATATTATAAGTATCAGCAATCACCCTATTAGCCACGCAAGTGGCTATTTTTTCGCCTTTTAATAAAATTATGCTAATGTATCACACCACATAATGAGCGCATCTTCCTGTGTATCACTATAATAGTTACGACGTATGCCTCTCCGGGCAAAACCGAACTTGGCATATAGCCCCAGAGCCACGGTATTTGATGCTCGCACCTCTAGTGTCATACAAAGTGCTCCTCGATCTTTAGCATGAGCAATAAGGGCTCCCATTAATTTTTCACCAAGTTTTTGCCCTCGGAACGCAGGCAAAATCGCCACATTCGTAACATGAGCTTCATCTACAATGATCCACATACCTGCATAGCCAATAATTGTGCCCTTATCAACCATGACTAAATAATGAGCTAATTCATTTTTCATTTCAGCGACAAATCCCGCCCGCGACCACGGCAAAGTAAAGGACTGCTCTTCCACAGTCAGCACACTATCAATATCAAATTCATTCATACGCCGCAGAGTCATGTGGGTCATAGGTTTTCTCCATGACGACGTTCCCACAAGACTTCGGCTTCTGAACGCCTGATATATAAAGGCTCTAAAGCCATAACATCATGCTGTACACCAGCCTTAAGCAGTGTATACCCCAATGTTGCCACACTACCAGCCCGCTGGATAATCAGATGAGGCGGGGCTAGCACCAGATGATTGCCGATTTTCTGGATTTTTTCACGATGCAAGACTGCCGCTTCTCCCATTAATACGACAGGAGTATCATATTGAACCAAATTGTCTAAGGCCTCATCAATGGATATAACCGTTGGCGTCATAAGCTGCTTAAGCTCACCACTGCGCCATTCAAATAAAGCCTGATAAACATTACCTTTTTGTGCATCCAGCATGGGTGCTAAAATAGCGCCTGGCACAAGGCATCCATAGGCCAATGCCGCCAATGTAGGCACGCCAATAAGAGGTACGTTCAGAGCATAGGCGAGAGTCTTAGCTGTTGCTAAACCAATTCGCAGGCCAGTGAAAGAACCTGGACCAATACTGACCGCCACGGCCTCGATATCAGCCTTGCTCACCTGGGCCATAGCCAAAATTTTATCAATATGAGGCATTAATAATTCCGAATGTGTTTTTTTAGTTTGCAGTGTAATTTCAGCTAGCAGAGTATCAGCCGTCGCCAGTGCCACACTCGATACTAATGTCGCTGTTTCTATCGCAAGAATGGGCATATTTGCTTCAACTCCTCACAGATATGTTCATAAATAATGCCATGGGCGATCACTTGCAAAATACGTTCATTGATAGTGTCACCGTTTTTCACATCAATCCACAAATATTCGTCCGGCAGTTCGTCCGGAAATTTATCTGGCCACTCAATAATCGATAAACCGCGCCCTTCCGTATATTCATAAAATCCAATATCAAATAATTCCTCTGCATAGTCTAGGCGATATAGGTCAAAATGATAGATGGGAAAGCTAGCTTCATATACATTTAAAATCGTAAATGTTGGGCTGTTGACTGTATCTTCTATTCCCAAAGCGCTAGCTAAGCCCTGTACTAATAAAGTCTTGCCTGCTCCCAAATCGCCTGCCAAACAGACCACCTGTTTCGGCCCTAAAACCTTCGCCAAGCACTGACCAAAAGAAAATGTTTCCTCTGGCGAAGTTGTTTTAAAATTTAACATAGAAAGTAAATCCCCCCTAACGGAAATGATTATAGCCCTTCGCTTCTAGTGGCGAAGTACAGCCGTCCTCAGCTACGAGTAGTATCCCTTGACTCTGGTCTGTTACTTCACCTATAACTGTCAGGTGAGCCCCAATATCAACTTGCGCTAATACTTTAAATTGTTCAGGGGCAATTGTAAAGACTAATTGGTAATCTTCCCCGCCATATAGGGCATAATGCAATGCTGATTTTCCAAGCACTGGGGCAGCATCTTGAAGCTGGGTTGATAGAGGAATCAGATTACTATATATACGCATACCCACATGACTGGCACGCGCAAGTTCATTTACTTCACTGGCCAAACCATCACTAATATCGTTCATACTCGTTGAACCTAGCGCAGCTAGCATTGGTCCTTGCAACACTTGTGGCTTTGGCACTAGATGCCTTGTTACTAGAGGCACCGCAAAATCATATTGTTGCCAATCACCCTGCATGAGTAGATCTAGCCCACAGCCTGAATCTCCTAGGGTCCCAGTGACAACAACCAATTCTCCCACACTAGCACCGGACCTAAGCTGCAACTTATCTGGCTCGATCTCACCGAGGACCGTCACATTTATGACCAAGCCATGGGGATTGGATACGGTATCACCACCCACAATATTGACACCAAATTCACGGCAAATTTCTTTCATACCATCATACAAACTCACAACGAAACCCACGGGTAAATGTTTCGGCAAAGCAATCGCAATGACAACATGCCGCGGCACGCCACCCATGGCTGCAATATCACTTAAATTCACGCCAATGGCTTTATAACCAAGTTGCCAAGCACTACTTGTCAATAAATCAAAATGCACCTTTTCTACCAGCATATCAGTTGTCACTAATTGTAGACTTCCGGGAGTGGGTTTTAGTACAGCCGCGTCATCACCGATACCAATCACCACACTATCCCCTACATTAATAGTATCCTTTTTTATCAGGTCAATCAAGGCAAATTCCCCTAATTGTTCAAGCTGCATATTCGCCACCATCCATTCATCACTCTAAATGTATTATGGTTCTGCTCAATCAAGGCAAATTCCTGCCTTACTAGTATGCCACATGCATAAAAAAAATAATGATAAAAACAGCAGCCTACTACAGACTGCTGTTTTCATCATTATTTTTTTATAATCTTCTCTGAACGGCTAAGGGGTTCACCAATATCCATATGTCCAGAAATTGTATCAATTTTTTTGCCTTCAACCATAATTTGCACTTTTTCTATATCATGAAATTCAGTCAATGTATTAACAATCGCGGCTACCAGTAACATTTCCGAGGCAGAACCACCTGTATTATTTTTAACCAACTTATCATTAAAGTCTACATAGGCAACTTTATTTTTAATTGAAATATGCCGTAATTGGGTACCCGTAGGCATAACTGACACCAACTCCGCATTCTTAGTTCCTGCTACTAATAATTCTATCGCTGTTTGCGCAGGATGAGTATTCTTCGGAACAGCCTGATGTTCTGCAACTAAATACATCGCATCTTTAGTCGCACTATATACCGTCACATTCATAGTCTCCTGAGCGAGAGAAGACAATGGAGTATTTTGGCCGTTTGGCACTACAACTTGTTGCTGCTCATTTTGGGCCGGCTCAGTCGGAGGCATTGGTGAGGTCTGAGGATTTTCGGCACATCCTCCAATGAAGGCAGTCAGCAAAATAAACGTCATTGCTAACAGAATTCTTATATTAATCATTGGGAGCCACCTCCTTTTCTAGCTGCTTGTGCAAAAAAGTTGTCTAATCCCTGCACAATGCCTTGAGCCAACTGTTGCTGAACTTGTGGTGTATTCAGCCTTTTTTCCTCATTAGGATTAGAAATAAAGCCCAATTCCGTCAATACTGCTGGCATTTGTGTATTTTTTACTACATAGAATCCAGCTGAACTTATTCCTCGATCCTGAAATCCCTCTACTTTATCCAAATTATCCTGGATATTTTGGGCAAGCATGGCACCATAACCAGAGTTCCGATAATAATAAGTAGCGATACCACCTACGGTCGGATTGGAAAAAGCATTAATATGTATGCTCACAAATACATCTGCCTTATTATTATTTGCCACCCTTGTCCTGGCCCCTAGCTCGTCCACACCGCTAGCATTCGGTCCGTACACATCTACATCAGTCTGCCTAGTCATCAAAACTTTGGCTCCTGCGCTCTCTAGCAATGTCTTCACGTTTTTTGCTACCGCTAGGGTAATTGTTTTCTCTTGGGTTTTATTAGGGCCGATAGCACCAGAATCACTGCCTCCATGTCCAGGGTCAATGACAATGACTTTATCTTTTAAGCCAGGGGTAAAATTATAATTTGTATGAGGTACAGGTTTATTAATATCTATGACCACACGAAATGTTTTAGTACTACTAGTACCACTCGGCAGTGTAAATATTTGATAATCACTGTCTTCAATCATGCTTGATAAATTTACAACGATTTGACTCGTATTGTCATCTTTTTTGTTAAAAGTAACTTTATCGGCAATTTCCCCATCTAAGTCTACTGAATTATCAATTTTACCAAGGGTAGCACCTTTTACATTAATGATCAATTGGGGAGCATCATTTTTACTAAGGGCTCCATTTATTTGTACTGGTCCTGTGGTATCAATCACCAGCCGCAGCTTACTTGTTCCTTCCACCGCGTCTTTATGCACCAGCCAACGTGCATTAGCTAGCTCAGTTTTAGATGAACTACTATCACTTAGTGTTGCCGCCATACCAATCTGCTGTGACATAAAAACCATCAATAATAAGAAACTTAGAACGATACGATACAATTGTAACACCTCCTTATTTTACCACACACTCATCTACACAGAGTACCTGCTATTACCACGCGTTTAGATACCATTCGCGCTTCTAGGCTAAATCCCTGCAGGACTTTAGGCTAAATAATAAGGAAAAACCAGGAAAGTTGCTAGCCTTCCTGATTTTTCTTTACTATCTGTTTTAACAAGTTTTCAGCTTCTGTTTTGGCGGCGGTAGTTGCCTCACTATCAATTTGCATATCGACACACAAAATATCGCCTTCTTTTACCTCCTCGGGTAAAATACGCCTTGGCCACACCACCTGTGCCTCGTCATCTCCCACCAGCAGTACGGCTTTATTACCTTCAAAGCGATCAATAACAACTTGAATCTGCATAGTATCATTTCTCCTTTGTAATTGTATAAGTGTTACCATCACTGGTGATGCTCACAGTACCATCTTGATCCGTACGATATACTTTGAGCTTGGCTTGTTCATATTTTTTTAGTGTTGATGGGTGAGGGTGATGATAATCATTATTCGCACCTAAAGAAATAATCGCCGCCTCAGGCCCTACTGCTTTTAAAAATTCAGATGATGACGAGGTATTACTGCCATGATGCCCAGCTTTTAATACATTACTTTTAAGCTCTCCAGCATAACTTTTAAGCATAATCTCTTCCGACTCTTTCTCCGCATCGCCCGTTAATAACATGGAGAATTTATTATAAATTAATTTGGCAACTATGGAACTGTTATTTATTTCCCCGTCGGCAAGCAGAGATTTATCTGGTGCAAAAATTTTAAGTTTAATCTCATTCGTAATTATAATTTCAGTCCCTGGGGTCGCTACTGTGAAAGGTATATTTTTCTTGTTTACTAGGGACAAATACTGACGATACAATGCCGTTGTGCCAGTTTTACCACTGTCATAAATCTGTCCTACCTTGAAATTTTCTATTATTCCTGGCATGCCGCCTAAATGATCGGCATGAGGATGAGTAATAATGACTTTATCAATGGTCGTGATGCCTTCTTTTTTTATGTATGCTACCATTTTATCTCGATGCTCAATATCACCTGTATCAACGAGCACAGTCTGTCCTCCGGCTCGAATTAAAATGGCGTCACCTTGTCCAATATCCAAAACTTTCACCGTTAATGGCGAATTTTGTTGGCCTACGGCCACCGGCCCTTGCTCTGTTGATTTTGTGGCACCTTTGCCACAACCTGCTACAACCACCATCATTGCAACAATAATCACCAGCATTAGACATAACCCTTTGCGCATGTTAGCATTCCCCCCATAAATTAGCATATAATAAATTTATACTTACCTTTGCATGAAAAAATAGGCAGTTTCCTGCCTATTCCCGATCATAACTTATACTTCAACCAAACCTAAGCTTACCTTGATAGCCTCATCAACCATACTCATGACTTCTTCGCTCAAATGTGTCACTTTTTCTTTTAAACGACGTTTATCGATTGTACGTAACTGTTCAAGTAGAATAACAGAATCTTTTTCTAAATTTGAATACTTTGAGCTTATTTCTACATGAGTGGGCAGTTTCGCTTTAGAAATCTGCGAGGTAATCGCTACCACGATAACCGTCGGACTATATTTATTACCAACATCATTTTGGATTACCAGAACAGGTCGATGCCCACCTTGCTCCGAGCCCACCACTGGACTTAAATTAGCATAATAAATATCTCCACGTTTTACGACCATTATTATTCACGCTCTGCCAGCAAGGTCGGCATTACAAACATATCAGCGTCTGCCAGCAATCCTTCCTCGGCTAGTTCCATATTAATATTCGCCATTTCCTGATATCCTTTACGCATCATATCTCGTACCTCTTGACGTTTACGATCCTCGATACACGAGCGCATAGCATCACGTACAAATTGACTACGGCTTAACTTTTCCATAGCAATAATACCATCCACTTCTTGAAGTAAACTATTTGGAATACTAATCATAATGCGCCTCAATTCTGCCACGCCTTCACCCCCGCCAGTTAACACATGCATTCATATATCTTTATTATAAGTTTTATATATAAAGATGTCAATTTTTTTATATAACTATCTGTTCATTGGCGAATGATGAATGGCTGTGTTTATATACACTACCTATTTACTTTTTTACTTTTCAAAAAAATGTTCTTCTCTAATTAAGTATGCATGAAAAAAGGGTAATTTATGCTTCATCCTTTTCCTGAATACCAAATATCGCTGCTGGCAAAGCTCTAATCAGATCACTGGCTATCATACCTATCATTCCATCTCGTGCCACAATATCCCCGGCCAAGCCGTGAAGATATACACCAACAAGTGCTGCCTCATGGCTTGACAAACCCTGGGCCATTAGGCCTGTAATAACCCCAGTTAATACATCACCAGTGCCACCTGTCGCCATACCAGCATTACCGTTAATATTAATATATACTTCACCATCCGGAAATGCCACTAAAGTATGTGCTCCTTTTAAAATAATAATACTACCCCATTCAATCGCTGCTGCCCTAGTAATATACACTCGATCTTGATTGACTTCATCAGGCGAGAGTCCAACAAGTCGCGCCATTTCGCCAGAATGTGGCGTGAGCACAGGCACCGCCGTAGCCTCTAATAAAATATGAGTATGATCGATCAGCGCATATAAAGCATCAGCATCAATCACCAATGGCTTTTCCACATTTTTGATGATTTGTCGTACAGCAGTCATAGTATCGGCATGACGACCAAGACCAGGACCAATCGCTACTATATCACTTTTACTGGACATTTCTTGAATATCACTTACAGCATCTTGCCCCATAATGCCTACTGCGACCTCTGCCAGTGGTTTTGTCATGACTTCTGTTAATTTAGTTTCCATAATATCATGCAAGCTTTTGGCAATACCCAGGGTAACAAGTCCAGCACCTGAGCGCACAGCTGCTTTAGCGGTCAAGGTCGCGGCACCAGTAAGGCCTTTCGATCCTGCTATGATCAGCACTTTCCCACAGCTACCTTTGTGAACATCTGGGCTCCTTTTAGCAAATATTTTCCTTACAACAGCACTTGTAATAATATTTTGTTTAATATTTTCATCTATGAGTAGCGTCCGCGGTATTCCAATATCAGCAACACTTACATCACCAGCATAGGAAGCCCCAGGATATAATAGTAGCCCCTGCTTAGGCAGGGAAAAGGTTATTGTGTGATGAGCCTTGACTGCTGTGCCGTTAACTTGCCCAGTATCACCATCAACACCTGATGGAATATCGATGGAAACAACAACTTTATTGGTTTTATTAATACTTTCTACAACCTGAGCCATATAAGTACCGAGCTGACCGGTAAAACCAGTACCCACCAATGCATCGACCAGACAATCAGTAAAGGTCATGGCTATTTTCACTTTATTCCAATCACTATCATTGGCAACCTCAATGACATCAATCCCCATACGAGTAATGATTTGCAAATTAATGAGCGCATCACCATTTACATCTGTTTTACTACCGATCAGAAAAACTTTAACTTTGGCACCTTGATTGTAAAGAAACCGAGCAACAACATAGCCATCACCACCATTATTACCTTTACCGGCAAAAATGGCGATTTTTTTATTATGTAATTTCCCCATAATACTTTCAATCTGACGCGTTGCTTCATTTCCCGCATTTTCCATAAGCACTATACTGGGAACACCATACTCTTCAATCGCCCTTTGGTCAATTTTTCTTATTTCCGCAGTTGTTACAACTTTCATGTTATCTTCCTCCCCATAAAATGGCCTGGGCAGCAGCATATTCCCGGGCATGTGTCAATGATATATGAACGCTAGTTACTCCCATTTCCCTGGCCAAAGTTGCAAATTGGCCACTAAGGTGTACATGTGGGCAACCTTTGTCATTTAGTAGAATTTCTATATCTTGCAAAGTTCCCCCGGCAAGCCCTGTACCAAAAGCTTTCATCACAGCTTCTTTACCAGCGAAACGTGCTGCATAGGAAGCAGCTTTTTGTACACCCCTACTCTCACAATACTGTTGCTCATGATCCGTAAATACTCTATGCACAAATGGCTGGCGTATAATGGCATCTTTAATGCGACTAATTTCAATAATATCAATACCAGTACCAATAATCAATGACTTCACTCCATATTATCGTTTATTATGTATTGTATCAGTATTCCCCTTCTTTTGCCAACATACTGAATGTAAAAAAGAAGACTGGCCCAGGGCCAAGTCTTCTTTGATCAATTACAATTTATAATTCCGCATAATAAGTACTTCTACCCGTCGATTCTTAGAGTGACCCTCCACTGTATCATTGGCCACTATCGGGCGATACTCCCCATAACCAATGGCACTAAACCGTTCGGGCTGTAATTTATTTTGAGCCAATAAAAATTTCATAAAATTAATCGCGCGTTTAGAACTAAGATCCCAATTGGACGGAAATTCACGAGTATTAATCGGCACATTATCAGTATGCCCTGAAATAACAACTTGCTGTGACAAAGGAGCCAACATGATAACGATCTCATTCCCAAGGCGTTGGGATTCTGCACGAAGATCAGCACTACCCGATGTAAATAACGCTGATTCTTTAATGCGAATCAGTAGACCATCTTCAGTAAGATCTGTACTTAAATCGCCGACTAAATTATTCTTTTGAATATACTTATCCAACTGTTTCTTCACTTCCAAGAGTTGCAATGTTTCCTTCAAATGCGCCTGCTCTTTCTCCTTTTCTTTTTCAGTCTTTGATTGATCTGGCTTAGGCGCATCAGCCTCTGGAGCTATTGTTGCATTATTGTCAAAAACAGATGGACTACCGCTAAAAGCTACACTAAAAGACTGAGCCATCGCATTAAATTTGTCTTTGCTGATATCAGCTGAAGCAAACAACACGATAAATAAGGCTAATAACAATGTTAATATATCAGCATAAGGAATCAACCAGGTTTCATCAGTATGCTCTTCATGATGCCCAGCATGATGCTTTCTTCTTCTCGACATTATGCTTCCTCCGTTTTTTCCTTCAACCGTTGGCGTTCACTCTGGGGAATAAACACCATCAGTTTAGCTTCAATGGCCGTCGGTGAATCACCAGCTTGCAGTGATAAAATTCCCTCAACCATCATTTTTTTTACATCAACTTCCTTTTTTGACATCATTTTCAATTTATTCGCAAAAGGATGCCAAAGAACATAGCCCGTAAAAATTCCCAACAAAGTAGCAACAAAGGCCGCCGCAATGGAATGCCCTAGTTTTTCAATATCATCAAGATTCCCCAAAGCGGCAATCAGACCAATAACGGCACCAAGTACCCCCAGGGTTGGAGCATATGTACCTGCTTGGCTAAAAATCAAAGCACCAATACGATGCCTCTCTTCCATACCTTGAATTTCCGCATCCAAGACATCACCTACAAAGTCTGGATCAAGACCGTCAATCACCATACTCAAACCCTTTTTTAGAAACTCATCTGTAATCTCATCCACACGACTTTCAAGGGCTAAAATCCCTTCACGCCTAGCAACCTGTGATAGCTCCACAAACATTTTTAGCATATCAGCCTTCGGCATAAATTCTGCTTTTCTAAACAATGTTTTGAATAAGTCCGGAAATTTTTTAAGAATATCCATGGTAAAAGCATTACATAAACAAGCCACTGTACCGCCGATAATAATTAAAAACGCTGCTGGATTTAGTAGTGCCATTGGGCTTGCACCTTTGAGCGCCATTCCTACGACAATTGATACAACGCCAACAATTAGACCAATTACTGTTGATTTTTCCAAAAATATAGCCTCCTAAATCGAAACCATAGGTCTAACCTATGGGCATTACTTTTATTCTAATATTCTTTTACATAATTCATTTTTTTTACAAATTCCTGCAATTGATTGTTCATTTTTTTACCCGATAGCCATAGTCTTTTGACACTCGTCTGCCAATTCCCATAATTTTACTAGTAATACACCCTCTACAATGAGCAGGAGTATCATTAATGCAAATTTTCCCTGGATATAACATATACATTTTCCGATATTCACCCTCCGTAACATTGGGCATCACCACATTAGCACCACTATTCAGAGCAATCATTCTCCCCTTTTTACTCAATGTCTCCATCGCTGTAGTAGCTGGTATATTGGCATCAGGTAGCAATAGCCTGGTAATGGCCATCACTTTAAGACTGGTAATAAAAGTACCGCCTACTTCTTGGGCTAAAGGTGTATCATCGTTGGGAATAAAAGGTCCTAAGCCAATCATATCAGCATCTATGGTCTTAAAAAATAAAATATCATCTGCCAATGATTCCACGGTTTGCTCTGGCAACCCTACTAGACAGCCTGTACCTACCTCATAGCCCAATTGTTTCAAATCAGTAAGACACCGAATTCGATTTTCAAAACTCATCCCTGGATGGAGTTTTGTATATATCTTCCGGTCAGTTGTTTCGATCCTCAGTAAATATCGATCAGCACCAGCTTTTCTATAGGCCTCATATTCTGCTCTAGTCTTTTCACCTACACTTAATGTAATTGCCAAGCCCAACACTTTGATTTTGCTAATAATATACTGCATGTCCACTAGCGTATAGACATCATTTTCCCCAGATTGTAGGACAACTGTCCTATATCCATATCCATGAGCCTTACTGGCAAGTTCAATAATAGTATCCGGTGTGAGCCAATACCGCTTCACCTTAGCATTATCTTTTCTTAGACCACAATAATAACAATTTTGCTGGCAAATATTCGAAAATTCGATAAGGCCACGCAAATGCACCTCATCACCCACATAAGCATTACGAACTCTATCAGCAGCCATGAATAACTGTTGATCATACTCATGACTACCAAGCAATAATACTATTTCTGTTTTTGTTAAAAAGTGTGTGGTCTCAGCTGTATGAATAATAGCCAATATATTTGCCAAACTACTACCATCCCTTCATAACTATATCGTCATATCACCATCAATTCATAACTATATTGTTACATAAAGTGTTTATTTCTGCATAAATTCCATAAATCCTTTTTCAACCTAAAAAAAACCAAATCTATGCTTGTTGGCGATAGACCTGGTATTATACTATTGATAAAGCACTTTTTACATTCACCACTTTTACAGATAAAAGAACCTCACTTCGTGAGGTTCTTTTTATTATGCCCGTTTGCCAAGTTCTTTATCAATATAAAGAAGGGAACCGTTACTACTACCAACCATTTTCAATCTTTCTAAAATAGTTGAAGCACTTCCCTCCTCTTCTACTTGTTCTTCAATGAACCATTGCAGGAAGATTTGAGCAGCATAATCTTTTTCTGCCACGGCTAATTCATATAACTTGTGAACTAAGCCAGTAATATGTATTTCATGAGCTAATACTTTTTCAAATACTTCAACCGGAGAACCGAACTCAGTAGCTGGAGCTGCAATTGCTTGAAGCTTTACAATACCATCACGCTGCGTTAAATAATTTAATAATTTAAAAGCATGACCTGTTTCTTCTTGATATTGAGCTTTAAGCCAATGAGCAAAACCTCTTAGATTTTTTCCTTCAGAATATACGGACATTGCTAAGTAAAGATGTGCCGAATCAAATTCCGCTTTAATTTGATTATTGATAGCATCTTGCAATTTATTATTAATCATTTTTATACCCCTCTCATTTATGAACAACTATTTTTTTATTAAGTTTATTTTAGCATATTCTTCTAACTCGCGCAATCTATTTTTCTTATTTATTAATATTAATTATTAATAAATCACTTTTTCTTTTACCTTTCAAGCATATGGGCCAGCTTCTCTGTATCAGTTATGGGAGGCTGACAAGCAAAATTCTTACATATATATGCTGTAGCCTTGCCATCTACGACCTTATATTCATCCTGCAACTCCTTACTGGAATCATAAAAATTAACCAGAGCTTCAGGCAAGAAATGGTTAAGAACTACCTGGAGCATGGCCTGGGTATCAGCATCATTAACAGAACCCACAATGACAACTTTTGTCTTGTCAGCAATATAATAATCAAGGGCCATCATGAAATAGGTATAGCCTGCAGCATATCTGGCAGCTTCATCAGCAAAAAAGTGCAGCTGTCGTTCTGCCATCTTACCCCATTTTTCATTACCTGTAAGATCAGCCAGCTTCTGCAATGCCAAAGTTGTCACGGAATTGCCTGATGGAATAGCCCCATCATATAGTTCCTTAGGACGCGCAATCAATTCTTCACCATCAACACCAGAAAAATAAAAGCCACCCTGCTTTGCATCCCAAAATAGTTTTTTCATGTCTTCAGCCAGCTTCACAGCCTGATCCAAATATCTCTGTGCAAACGTCGTTTCATAGGTTTCAATCAGTGCCATTAGCAAAAAAGCATAGTCATCGAGATAAGCCAAGTGAGCGGCTTCCCCTGTGCGATAGCGTGCTAACAGCCGACCATCATGGCGCATAAGTTTAGCATAGATAAACTCCAGGCATTGCTGGGCCACCTTAGCGTATTTGCCATTTTTCAGCACTCGCGACGCCTTGGCAAACGCAGTAATCATTAGTGCATTCCAGGCTGTCAGTATTTTATCATCTTTATAGGGATGAATACGCTCTTCCCGCACATGGTATAGAGCTTCCCGTCCCCTTGTTAGTATATCCTCTAATTCCGCGGTACTTAAGTTTACCTTCTTGGCATATTCACTTATAGTACGTCCAATAAGATTTAGAATATTTGTTCCATGCTCAAAGTTCCCTTGGGGCGATATATTATAACAATCGGCAAAAATAGTGCCCTCTTTTTCACCTAGAATATCCAGCACTTGTCCTCTCGTGAAAACATAGAATTTTCCTTCCACACCTTCAGAGTCAGCATCTTCCGCCGAGTAAAAACCACCTTCCTGATCCGTCATATCCCGAAGGACATATGTCAAAACTTCTTCCGCTACTCTGGCAAAATCAGCATTACCAGTACATTGGTAAGCTTCAAGATAACTGTAGCACAGCAGTGCATTATCATATAACATCTTTTCAAAATGAGGTGCGAGCCACTTCTGATCCGTAGAATAGCGGGCAAAGCCATAGCCTAAATGATCATAAATCCCCCCTTGCCACATGGATGTAAGGGTCTTTTCTACCATGAAGAGAGCTTTTTTGTCCCCAAAATGTCGCCAATATCTAAGCAGAAATAGCATATTATGGGGAGTGGGGAATTTAGGAGCCGTGCCAAATCCGCCATATTCGCCATCAAATTTTTGTTCTAATTGTGAATAAGCCTGATCTAAGATATCCTTTGATAAATTCACATCCTCGCTTACCACTGTCGGACGTTGTAACATCTGCACGACATCGTCGCCAGTTTTTACTATATCATCTCGCTTGTTCTGCCAAGCATTATGTATGCCTGACAACAGTTCCAGTAGTCCAATCCTACCCATCTGACGATTCTTAGGAAAATAGGTTCCCACAAAAAAAGGTTTCTTATCAGGCGTCATCACCACAGTCAGTGGCCAACCACCCTGTCCTGTCATCGCTTGACATACTGACATATAGATACCGTCAACATCCGGGCGTTCTTCCCGGTCTACTTTGATGGAAATAAAGTCTGCATTTAATACATCAGCTACTTCTTGATCTTCAAAAGATTCTCGTTCCATGACATGGCACCAATGACAAGTGGAATATCCGATACTGAGAAACACAGGCTTGTCTTCGCGCTTCGCTTTTTCAAACGCTTCATCACCCCAAGGATGCCAATCTACTGGATTGTAGGCGTGTTGCAAGAGATATGGACTTTTCTCATTTATCAATTTATTTGGCTTTTTGTCCACAAAATCACTCCTAAAAATTAGTTCCATTACATGGCATATTCGTATTTAGTATGTACAAAAAAAGTATCAGCATTACGCTAATACTTTATATTAAAGAAGTTTTTTCACAAAGTGTCTCTGATGAAGTTAATGTCATATCCGCTACTCAAGAACACTGACTTATCTTCTCGTTTGCTTTTTCAAATACTTCATCACCCCAAGGGTTTTAATCTACTGGGTTGTAAGTATGTTGAAGTAAATAAGGACTCTTTCATTTATCAATTCATTTAGTTTTTTATTCATGGAATTTATTCTATAATTTAGCTCCATTACATGGCATATTCATAATTAGTATGTGCTAAGAAAATTATCCACATTACGCTAAATATTTTTCTTAGCACATATCTGAATTCATCTTATGTTTATTGTAGTAGCCATTTCCCCATCGAGATAATTGTTCTAATATTGGTAGGATACTTATAGCATCCTCTGTCAGTGAATACTCAACTTTAGGTGGGATTTCTGCGTATACTAGTCTTTTTACAAGACCAGACTCTTCTAATTGACGTAGTTGTTGGGTAAGCATTTTTTGTGTAACAGAACCTAGCTGTCGTTTTATTTCACCAAAACGCATTGTTCCTTCTTTTAGATTCCAGAGAATTGGAATCTTCCACTTACCACCTATAAGATAAACGGTTAATTCCATCTCACATTTTAATTTATCCTCGTATAATCTCAACATGTTTTTCCCTCCGTTAGTATGGATAGAGGTACTATGATACACATAAGTGCGTACTAGTTCACCAATCATATTTATAGTATTATTATATCATACTAGTATTGATAGGAACATTGAACTTAAGGAAATGTACATTTTCAAATAAATTGGGAGGTCTTAAAATTGATGACAAGTCCTATAACCAAAGTCATACAACTTGCGTTTATAGTTAATAATCTTGAGGCAGGAATAGAACACTATCGGCAAATTTTTGGATTAACAACTTGGGAAGTGTATACAATCGCCCCGCCTTCTTTAAAACACTTACGTTACCATGGAATGCCTGGTGAATTTTCCATGCGACAGGCAGTCGCATTGTCAGAAGATGGTATGCAATATGAATTAATTCAACCGTTAACAGGGCCGAGCATTTACCACGATTTTCTAAACCTCCATGGTGAAGGTCTTCATCATATAGCATGTGAATATACTGGTAACTTTGATGAAGCTATATTTCAATTTTCTCAAATTGGAATAGTGCCTACCATGCAAGGTAATTGGGGCGAAATTAGATTTGCATATATGGATACGGAGAAGAAAATTGGCACATGCCTTGAAATTTGGGATATTCCAAATGACTATGAGTTGCCCCTTCCTGAAAAAATCATACGTTAAACGTACAGATTGAAGAAAAGTATTCTTTTTTTATTGATTTCCACTCTATTTTTAGCAAACTCAAGAGCCTGTGATACCTTATATGATAAGGTATCACAGGCTCCATGTCGTTTTACAGAGGTGGCATCAATGTCACCTAAAAAACTGTTTACAGGTTTTGAAAAGCCAACAAATCCAAAACCTGTAAGGCTTGACTGTCTGTTCCATAACATGTCATTGAAAAGCCTAATATTCCATTACATGCCATAGAAAGACGCATTTCTTAACCAGATTATGCTCTGATTCCATAAGTTATCTAGCTTCGCGCCTCTTTAATTCACTTCCACGACATGCCATGCTGTTTAATAAAACCGCAAAGTAGATAGACATTAGTCGATAAATTGACTACTGTCTATTACTTTACCATAAATCACCTAGAACCGCGAAAATAGTATTATGAGGAAAGTAAAGCCAACTTGACAATGATATTTTGAAGGTTTAATCTAGTTAGTATATTGGTGGAGATAAAAACACGGTTTTGGTTGGTAGTCCAAACGCATATTTCATATGTCAGTAACCTTCCCCCTCCTGGGGTCGTCCATTCTCCTATACTGCCAATATAACAGGAGGGAAAAATTGAATATCAAACTAACACTCTTTTTTGATGGCGTTATCTGGATTGGCTTCTTTGAACGTAGTGATTTGGAAAATTACGCGATATCAAGAGTAGTTTTCCACACAGAACCTAGTAACCAAGAGGTGCTGGATTATATCCTTCACCATTACACTGAGCTTATTTTTAGCTCTTCTATTTCAAATACGGATGGCATCTCTATCCCACGAATCAATCCTAAACGACTCCAACGTCTAGTGCAAAAAGAAATCGAAAATGTTGGCATTGGTACAAAAGCCCAACAAGCTCTCAAACTAGATCAAGAAGCTCGTAAATTGCAACGTAAATCATTATCTAAATTGAAAAAAGATGAAGTTGCTGAAGCTAAGTTCCAATTACGCCAAAAAAAGCAGAAAGAAAATCAAAAAGGGCATTAGCCAAAGAATCCAGAAATACTTCTTAGTTGAAGATATTTCTGGATTCTTTATCTTTCGCCTTTAGCAATGGTACAGTTCTGCGTATCATGTCAAACGGCGAGTTTTTATCCAATATATGTTCCCAGGAAAATGTCCTCTTAGCGTTCTAACATTTATTTATACAGCATTGCTCCACTTACATTCAACAACCCTTCGCCTTTGTATAGCGGATATTTCTTTATCATTTGATTTTTAAATTCTTGGCTTCCCTTACATTCGCTCAGCTCAAACGTTGCCTCATATAAGTATTTTTCCATATCTTCTAGTACTTGCGCATTACCTGGAAAACCATGTCCTACTAGTACAACATCGTAAGAATTTTGTTTTATCTGATGAAGAGCTGATATCCATCCACTAATATTATTTTCTCCCAAGAATGGATGTATTCTATTATACACAAGATCTTGTGCAATTAGGACATGCTGTATTGGTAATGTTATTGTAAGTAGTGTCTCCGCCTCAGTATCTTTCAGTATATTGAATTCAAAGTTAACCCCATCAATAATGATGGTACTCTCTTCAAGTTCTTTTGTTGGAATTACCTTTTTATCCGTTACTAAGTCACCTAGTTTTTGTCGTTTTTTTGCAATCATAGAATCGCCTTGTGCATCAATTTCCTTTATCACCTCACCCAAAGCATAGATAGGTACGTCTGTAAAATATTCATTTCCAAACCAATGATCTGGATGCGTATGCGAAATAATAACACGTTCAATCGGCTTACCCAAACTATTACAATACGCTCTCACTTCTTTCGCATAGTTGCGAATAAACTGAGTGTCAACGACTACCAATTTATTTTTAGTTTCAATAATCTGGGTATTAACAAACAAACCGTCTTCTGGTGCTTGGTAACTATGTATCACGACATTTTTAAGAGGGATTATGGTGACAACTCCTTTTCTGGCTTGGTTGTCCCACCCCAACGTTTCTTGAGCATAAACTGAAGACCCCATAATACAAAGCATCAATGTAACTAAAATAATAAATATTTGTTTTCGCACCATATACTCTCCCCCCATTATCAACAAAATTCCATCACTTTGAATCATAGCTTTAAACATCATACAATGTGAAGTTCACTGTCTCTGACTCAATTGGTATAATAATACATCTATTTGTTTTTTATTATAAACTATTTTCCCATTTCCTTCAAATCATAATTAGGATATAATTAATTCCATATAGGAATAAATAAAGAGGTTGATCGTTATGGACATCGAGCATTTTAGATCTTTTTTGGCACTTGCAAAACACCAACATTTCTCAAACGCAGCCGATGAAATCCACCTGTCCCAATCTTCCCTTTCTAAACAAATTGAAAAGCTCGAAAAAGAGTTTAGTGTTAAGTTATTTAACAGGACTACACGTACTGTTCGTTTGACTCCGGCAGGTAAAGAATTTTTGACACATGCTAGAAATATTGTTGATGAATTTGATCTTACCCGAAGAAATATGCAGGAATATAGTGGGATGGAACGTGGACAAATCATTCTTGGCACAATTCCAATCATTAGTTATCTAGGACTTACTTCACTCATTGCCTCTTTCCAGCGGACGTATCCAGGAATTGAATTAAAAATAAAAGAAGCCGAAAGTAAAACGCTACTGCAATGGCGTCATGATTTAAAAATAGATGTCGCCTTTATTACACAAACAGACAATAAATTCTGGGAGCGTAATTAATCTTGTGTAAATAGGAATTCCTTATAACAAGAAATAGGTGGCTTTACTAGGGAAAGCAAACTAATTGATTGCCCTTAATTATTATTTTTCCAGGACATGATGGCAGTATGC
>Ga0209430_1000873_pt1 | contig 25560 bp, 19 predicted proteins | sample BarGraIncub1133A_FD_184504 | JGI IMG/M metagenome (GOLD analysis project Ga0209430, IMG submission 184504) | Arctic peat soil microbial communities from Barrow, Alaska - Barrow Graham LP Incubations 11-33A (SPAdes) (version 2) | ecosystem: Environmental > Terrestrial > Soil > Wetlands > Peat... | reverse complement strand
TGTCAGTTTCTGCCATTCGTGGGCTGAAAGTGACCGAGCACGAAGTGCCGGAAGGTGATGCGCCAAAGGTTGTCATACGCATCACCGGACGGCCCTTGACTTTTCCGACCAGCGATCAATAACTTTGGTGAGCAATTGGAGGAGAGTTATCTTTTAAAAAAACCTAATTAAAAAGTAAAAGGAAAAATTAAGCAGATGGTACCCAGCTGAATAAAAAGTTCTTAACCCTCAATCAAATAACATTCAGAATAAGTTGGGAAAGTTTCTGTTTTCTGATTCTGAATATTCAAGGTCAACCCTAAAAAAGAACAAAAGCTAACAGATAATGACATAACCGCTTTTATCGACACAATTTTCCAATGTGAAATTAAAATTCAATAGATTTTGGATTTATTGATAAATACCTTTGTATATTTGCATATCGGTTTGTTAATAATTATGAATTTCGTTGAATTTGTATCATTGACATGCTTAAAAACAACCAATCGAGATCATTTACTGACACAATAAAATGTTATGCAGATTCACTGATAATTTTTAAATAGTCAAATATTAGAGGATGATTGACAAAAAATGTGATCATCTACTAATCAGACTATTTAATTCAGAGTATTAACCAAAAAACACTTATTACCGCAAATTATTTTTTGAAATAACCACCTAACTCATAAACCAATGGCATTTTTAGATTTTCTTAAAAAAAAGGAATTTGCTGAAATTGAACGTTTAAGGCAAGAACTCTCCGACAAAATTGCAAGAATTGCTCAGCTCATTAAATATGAAGGAGTTGTCGATGCTGAACTTAAAGCAAAAGAACTACTTAAAAGGGCAAATAGAGAGGCGTTTTCAATTGTCCAAAATGCCCAGGCAGAAGCTGATAAATTACTTAAAGAAGCCGAAGAAATACTTACGAAAGCTAAAACTGAGTCAGAAATAGTTCGGAAAGAGGCAAGAGTAGCTACTTCAGAAATGAAATCTCGGGCTGAAAACATACTCAACCAGGCAACCGCAAGTGAAGCTATAATTTTGAAAGAAGCTCGAATTAAAGCTGAAGAAATTGCCGGCGAAGCATACAACCTAAAGAATGAAGCTAAAGATTTAGAGAAAACAATTGTTGCCTTAAAAAACGCTGTTAAAGGTTATGGAGATGATTATATCATACCATCATATACTTTGCTTGATCAATTAGCTGAAGATTTTGGCTTTACTGAAGCAGGAGAAGAACTTAAGAGAGCCCGAGAGAAAAGCAGACTAATGGTGAAAAATAGGACGGCTGCCAATTGTGACTATGTCGAGGATTACAGAAGAACTACTGCGATTAATTTTATTATTGATGCATTTAATGGGAAGGTGGACTATATTCTATCGGTAATAAAACAGGATAATTTTGGAACATTAAAGCAAAAGATTACCGATTCCTATCAATTGGTTAATAACCTGGGAAAGGCATTTCGAAATGCAGTCATAACGGAATCCTACCTGGATTCGCGAATCAATGAGTTAAAATGTGCCGCAATTTTATTAGAGTTAAAACGGCGGGAACAAGAGGAACAACGGCAAATAAAAGAACAGTTAAGAGAAGAGGAAAAAGCAAGACGGGAAATTGAAAAAGCCCTTCGTGATTCAGAAAAAGAGGAAGAGATTTTGACTAAAGCGATGGATAAGCTTAGATCACAAATGAACCAGGCGAATGCTGAGCAGAGGATAAAATACGAAAGCCAGATTGCTGAATTGGAAATAAAATGGAAAGAAGCAGAAGCGCGAAATCAACGGGCACTCTCAATGGCTCAACAAACCAAGTGTGGACATATTTACATTATATCTAATATTGGTTCGTTTGGCGAGAATGTTTATAAAATAGGAATGACACGAAGACTCGAACCATTGGATCGAGTTCGGGAGCTTGGCGATGCAAGTGTTCCATTTCCGTTCGATGTGCATGCAATGATATGGAGTGAAAATGCGCCTTCATTAGAAACGGAGCTTCACAAGTATTTCGTAAGAACTCAACTTAATAAAGTAAACCCTCGCAAGGAGTTTTTTAAGCTCGGATTAAAAGATATACGCGAAAAAATCGAAAAAATGGATGTCCAGACCAAGTGGACAATGCTTGCTGAAGCAACTGATTATAAAGAAAGTCTTGCCATTGAAAAGAAAATGCAGACAGATTCAGAACTTCGGAAGGAGTGGGAATTAGAGCAGAAAAAGCAGATGGTTGAACTACAAGCAATCGAAGATTAAATTTTATATCCCAAATCAAACGATGCACAAAACGATTATATATAAACTTGGTTTATGGTTAAAACCTGAGGTTTTGTAAAATCTTTGGCATAAATTTTCTATTATGGAACAAAAAGAAAAAGGTTCCTCTGAAAAGGAGAATGAAGTTCAAAAAAATGATAATTATTTGCCACTAATTATTTTCTCGGTAATAGTTATTGTATTTTGGGTGTTGACTTGGCTTTATTTAAAGGATGACAATCAACGTGGAACTTTTGGAGATATGTTTGGTTCGGTAAATGCTCTTTTCTCCGGGCTTGCAATGGCAGGAATTATATTCACCATTCTTTTACAAAAAAAAGAGTTGAGTTTACAAAGACATGAATTAAGGGATACTCGTCGTGAATTTGAGATACAAAACGAAACCCTTAAAAAGCAACGGTTTGAAAATACTTTTTTCCAATTACTCAGCCTACATAATGACATAATAGACAAACTCTATTACAAAGCCAAAAATATAAGTATCCAATATCAAGATGTTATTGAAATGTTTAAATTGGATGACGAAATTAAATATGGGAAAGTTGATGATGAAGCCTCAAAAAGGTTGGTTTTTAAGGTTGCATTATGGCATTTAAATAAGGGTATAGAGGAAAGATTTACTAGCCTTTATGGTCGAGAGTACAAATCATTTAATGATGTCAAAGATCTTGAATTGCTTGAAGATATTATTCTTGGCGCATATACTGTATTCTTTAAAGAATTCGAATCGGTATTGGCCAATTATTTTCGTAATCTATACCATTGTTTTAAGTTCGTTTATTTGACAGAAATGATTAGACTAGATGAAAAGAAGTTTTACTATTCGATAATTAGGGCTCAATTATCAAGTGAGGAGCTTGAACTTGTATTTTATAACGCATTTATTCCTGGACTTGGAAAACCTAATTTCACTTATTTAATTAAGGAATTTGATATTCTTCAGAATATCAAATTAGAAGGAGTTCATCCATCCTACAATAGTTTATACTCCAAAGTATTTTTAAGTGTAGAAAATCCCTTTTAGAAGGAATATGAAGTGTCAAGGCGATTTCGTAATTCGGATGACAAAGTCAATAGGGCAAAGAATGATCATTTGGCAAAAGAGAATGAATTATTTAAATATATTTTTATCATGATTAAATCAATTGGAATAAGGTGCAATCCTAACGAAGTTTTTTTTGCCATTTGTGAGGCAACCAATGAAACATGTGTTGTTTCCGTAGTTGACTCAATTGTAGTACCTATTGCTCTTGAGATGCCAGAAAAGCTAAAGTTTATTAGAAACACCATGACTGATATTCTTGAAGAATACGGGGTGACTAATGCTTGTATTCGAGCCACAGAACCAACTGCTCAAACGCTTTATATCCCTAGGATTTATCTTGAAGGTGTAATTCAGGAATTAATTGCAAGCTCTTCTATTAGTAAATATTACATTGGGCACATATCTAGCATCTCCGCTAGATTGGGCATACAAAGAGCTGATTTTAAGAAGTATATTTCTGATGAATTAGATTATGATAAAATTAGTGACTGGAAAAAGTTTTCCGATCTTCAAAAAGAAAGCATACTTGCTTCAATAAGTGCAATAAATATTTAAACCCGTAAATACTATGTTCATAGGATTGCATACTGCAAGTTTAAATTTTGAGACCATAAAGGAAATAGGCCAAGAAGGTAAAAATTCGACCGTTTTTATCGCACACGATAAGCAATTGGATGGCGAAATCGTAGTAAAGAAAATCGAAAAATCGAAAATGCCTAATGCAGCGGAGTACTTTAATGAATCTAAATTACTGTATAACTCAATACACCAAAATATTGTTCGCGTTATTTATGGATGTGAAGATAATGATCATATTTATATTGCTATGCCATATTATAAAAATGGATCAATAAAATCGCTGATCAATAAACGTTATCTAACAGTAAGAGAGATAATCCGGTATTCGATTCAATTTCTTGCCGGATTAAATCATATCCACACAAAAGGCTTAATTCACTTTGATGTTAAACCAGATAATATCTTGCTTTCAGATACGAATGAAGCACTATTGTCTGATTTTGGATTAGTGGCTGCGATGGATCATCTAGGCTTTGCAGAACAATTATATGCTTATAATAAACAATTGCCTCCGGAAAGATTTTCACAAAATAAGTTTGCAATCCAGTATGATATTTATTTAGCAGGATTGACCATTTATCGGCTTTGTAACGGGAATGAAAATTTTTACAACCAAATGAATTTTAGTTGTCCTGATGAATATAAAGAGGCAATTCTGAAAGGTCATTTCCCCGATAGAAACTTTTATTTGCCACATATCCCTAAAAAACTTCGAAAATCAATCAATAAGGCCTTAAACGTTGATCCATCTCTAAGACACAATAATATTTTAGAGTTAATAAACGAGATTGGAGCAATAGATTGCAATTTGGATTTGAAATTTACTACAACTATTGGTATTGATAGTTGGGAGTTAAATTTACCAAATAAGGTCTACATTGTTGAAGTAATTAAAAAAACGAGTAATTTTGACATCTTAACCAGCAAGACCATGATTGACTCTGGAAAGAGAACAAAAGTGATAGATTATTGTTGTACTGGAGTTACCGGTGCCATTGTTCTGAGAAAACTCGATAAAATATTTAAAGATTTAGCTTAATTGGAAAATAAAATCACATATAATTCTGATCGCAGTAAAAGAGCGAATAAATCAAATCCACATCCAAATGAGACTTACTATTCTCGTTTGAAGCAGACTAATGGTGAAATGAAAGCTTTTGATATCTCAGAAAAAGGTCATTATTTAGTTTTTAAACTAAAAGAAGAAAAACCAAATAAATGTCTTTAGTTAGTTGCATCTTTTTGAGCATATTACGCAAGTAATTTCTCCAATTTCATTTTCCATTTTTCCCAGTCGGGCATTTCTTTGGTTTGCAGGTCAATGAATTTTTGAGTATGGTCGTGATGGACTAAATGACACAGTTCGTGGATGATCACATATTCAATACAACCTTTGGGCGCCTTAATCAATTCGGGATTTAAAATGATTTTTCCTTTGGGCGTACAACTTCCCCAACGGGTGGGCATACTTCGAAGCGATAAGCGATAAGTGATTAATGGTAAGTTGTGCTTAAAAACAAACTTTTCAAATAAGGGATTTGCAATTTGATTGAGCTTTTCCTTCGCTTTTAGTCGATACCATTCCTCTACCAACTCTTTAACTTTGATTTTATTAAGTGTGCGAACTTCAATAAATTGTCCCTTTAGTTTTACCTCATCACTTTTTGCATCCAACTTATCGCTAATTACTTTCAAACGATACTGACGTCCAAGATACAAATGAGATTCACCGCCAACAAATTTACGTTCCGGTGTTTTAGGATGAAAGTATAAAAAGAAACTTTGCTGTCTGATGATCCAAGGCGCTTTCTTCGTGAGTTTTTCTTTAATCTTTTCGAGCGAAGTACCATCCGGAGCTTTTACAAAAACTTCCAAATCGGGCGTTACAGTAATACCTAAAGATTTCCTGTCGGAATATTCCAATTGAAAATCAATTTGCTTTGAACCGAATTGAATGGATTCTGTCATTTCTTGTAACGAATTTTAGCTACTTCTACACAACGTTCGGCAATCATATCAATTTCTTCAAAACTCAGTTTCAGGTTGTATTTGTCCCGCACTTCGTCAATTAAAAAATCGCCAATCTGGTGAATCATTTTCTTGGGTATGTCAACTTCATTCTGCCAATTCACTTTTAAAAGATTCTGAATCATTTCATCAATGGATATGGCGGTGTTGGCTGAAATAAGTTTTCTGGATTCCGGATCACTAAATTTATCCGACAACTCCTCGTTTGTGATTCCATAGAACGCTTTAGCAACATCCATATTTTGGAGTGAGGTCGGAATATCCGAATCGGTGTGCGACAAAACAGCACTCATAAGATCCTTTACCTTATTCAGGTATTGGGCTTCACTGATGCGTTTCGCTTCATATTCAGCGATTGCATCTTTCAGCATCTGCGAAAACTTCTTATAGAATGCAGGATCTTCAGCCATCCGTTCCGAAATGTGCTTTGCTGTCCGGCTGGCAATCTTGTCTGCCTTCGCTGCCTTACCCGTGGTGTTCTCTACTTCCTGTTGAAATTTTTCCTTGTCAAAAATATTCACAAGTTCTGTGATTACCTCTACACCATCGCTTTGAATATGAGTATCAATCAGTTTTTGAATTTGACCTTCATATTGTTTGTAATCAATCACATCCGAGTATCGTTGTAAAACTGCCATTCTAAGCTTGATAAAAAATGTCAGATCATCTTTGTAACGTTGAATCGTTTTTTCGTCTGTAGTTTTATGAAAGATAATTGATGAGAATGCCAATTTCAGAAGTTTTGCAAATGCTGCCAATTTATCGTAAAAAACAACTCTTATCGCAACATCCTTCAGTAACAGCTGATATGCCTCCGCGTCCCGCTTGTTCGAAACAGTTTTGAATATGTCCCACAACTCGGAATACTTTTGCGGCAGCTTTTTTATTTCTTCTTTGATATTGGTGAGCGTTCCCAACAAATCTTCATTGTCAAAATCCTCAAATGAAGAATACAATTCCAAAGCATCATCTAAGTTTTCAATCACTCCGAAATAGTCAATAATATAGCCATAGTCCTTATCAGGATAAACGCGGTTTACCCTGGCAATGGCTTGCAGCAAAGTATGTCCCTGCAAATTGCGTGTGAGATAGAGAACAGTGTTTTTCGGCGCATCAAATCCGGTTAAGAGTTTATCTACCACTATAATTATTTCGGGTTTGTCGGCTTTCTTAAAACGGTTGATGAGGTTTTTCTGATATTTTTTGGCTGTGCCATGTTCATCCATCATCTTTTTCCAGAACTGCTTCACTTTGTCGGTCGATTCTGCATAAGCACTGTCTTCGCCCTCCCGTTCGTCAGGACCTGAAATCAGAACTTCAGTACTTACGATTCCAATATCATCCAAAAACAGTTTGTATTTAAGGGCAGCATCTTTACTCTGTGTGACCAGCTGTCCCTTAAAAGGTGTCGAGCCCTGAAAGTTATCACGGTAATGATAGCTGATGTCCCAACAGATGGCATATATTTTCTGCTCCGCAACATTCAAATGGTCGGCTCTTGAAAATTTCTTTTTTAAGTCAGCTTTCTGGTAATCTGTAAGCGGTTCCGAAATGTTGCTGAAAAATTCATCCATCGGCTTTTCATGAACTGTTTGTTTCGCAAATCGTCCTTCATACAATAACGGCACAACAGCATTGTCTTTCACTGCCTGGTCAACCGTGTAGGCATCGATCATTCCGCCGAACTTAACAGCGGTGCTTTTGTCTTTTTTGAAAAGGGGCGTTCCAGTAAAAGCAATAAAACAGGCATTTGGCAATGTCTTTTGCATTTCAATATTGAAAGTGCCATGCTGTGTTCGGTGGCCTTCATCAACCAAAACAAAAATATCGTAACTCTCCAATGGCTTACTGATTTTCTTTACCGCTGCTTCAAATTTATTGATGACTGTTGTTACTACTGCATCACTTTTGCTCTCCATCAGCTCTACCAATCGTTGGCCAGTCGTGGCATTTTCAACAAACATTCCACATTTGCGAAAAGTGCCTGTTATCTGATCATCCAGATCAATCCGGTCGGTCACCAGGATTATTTTCGGATTACTAATCTTTTGCTTTTCCAACGCAATAGCCTGTGCGAGCATAACCATCGTCAACGATTTGCCGCTTCCCTGCGTATGCCAAACCACCCCTCCTGTCCTCCCCCTGCGCCCTTCAGTAGAGGAGTTTATGATTTTATTAAAGGAAGTAATTCGTTTCATTGTTTTCTTGATGGCGAAGTATTGCTGATACCTTGCAATTTTCTTTTCGCCATTGTCGAACAACGTAAAATTGAAAATTAAATCCATGAGCCGTTCACGCCGGCATAAGTTGTAGAGGTATTCGTCTTGATTGGTGGGTAAAATTGTTTCGCTTTCCAGAGCATCAAAATAGGAACGCACATATCGAAAGCGTTCTGCAAACAGTTTATTTTTCTGCTCCAAACTGAGTGGTTCGTTTTTAAGTTGCTGCAATTTGATTTTGTATTCCTGCTCCAGCTCTTTATTTTCAAACTTCTCGTGCCAGATTGACCAGAACTTTTCCTCTGTGCCATTGGTCGCATACTTGGCAGAATCGGTTGCGAGGCTCATTAAACACTGTGAATACACGTACAAACTACGTATACCATCTTCCTGCTGACTACGTAATTGCTGACTGATGGCCTGAGATAATGGATCTTTCATATCGGGTCGTTTACACTCAATTATGCAGATCGGAATTCCATTTACAAACAATACCAGATCGGGTCGGTAATGTTCTTTGCTGGTGCTTCGCATGACACTGTATTCCTCGGTTACATGAAATGCATTGTTATCCAGGTTTTTCCAGTCGATGTATTGCATCGGAAAACTCTTCTTGTCTCCATCAATACTCTGCTCCAGATCTTTCCCGAGCGTGATACGGTTGTAAGCAACTTCCGAAGCTGCAATATAACCTTCATTCATCGGAAGATCTTTCAATGCCAAAATACCGACTTCAATATTGGCATCAGTGAACAACGAAGTTTTGGTTGAACTTACCCTGATGCTGTTGATCTCCTTCAACTGCTTACGCAATACCTTTTCAAGGATCACATTGCTGGTTTTATTACCTCGCAGTTCAAGCGCTTCTTCCTGACTAAGGTATTTATATCCCAGTTTTTGCAACATTTGCAATGCAGGGATCTGGCTGATGTGATCTTCTTTGAAAGAGGGTGTGTCCATACTTTTAATGCTCTATTTTTTGAAATATCTTTTGCGAATCATAGTGCCTTCTTTGTCTCATTTCAGAAATATGGAGAATTCCTTTCTCATTGTGGAGAATTAAATCTTCTCTTGAAATATCTCTAGCTCTGCATTTGCCAGCACCTTTATCTTTAACTTTTAATCTACCTTCAGGAATATGGAGAATACCAACATCATTACGGAGATTTAAATCTGTTCTTGATTATCTCTAACTATTACTATATCTGCACCTTCATCATCTTCTTTAAATCTTGCTTTAGGAATATGGAGAATTGCAACTTCATTGTGGAGAATTAAATATTCTCGTGAAACATCTTTAAATTTTCAATATCCTGGATCTTTGCTCTCTCCTTTATACCTTGCTTTAGAAATGTGGAGAATTCTTGATCCATCATGGAGAATTAAATCTCATTTTGGAATACCTTGAACTTATCATCTAAAACCTTTCTGCCACGTTTCATTGCATTTAATTCGAAATAGTTCTATCCCTGATATTTAGCTCTCAATTCCTGAATTACTTTCACAAATAATGGTTCACCGCTGAGATCTGAAAACTGATCAGATAATGAATATTTGGTTCCACGCCCAGATCCTTCCCGCTTTACAATCAAATCCTCTGCAAGTTTTTGGAGTGAATATTTAATTTGATTCCGATTCATCGAGCCTTTTAAGGAAGATTCCAGGGAGCCCATTTTTAATGAATTGTTTTGAAGTACCTGAAGAATATGCTCTACTTCATTGATCATATACCGATTACTAATTTTACCCTGTTCGTTTGCATATTGATAATAGGTATCGTGCAACAAATACTTATTTGTATGTCCTGATTCCCTTTTAATAAGTCCCGTCCGTTCCAACTGCAAAATAATTTCTTGATTGACCAATGGGACAAAACCTTGTTTAATCCTGAACAAGGATATTATCTGTTCAACTCCGAGAGGTGAATCCGGATTCTTTTTCTGATACTGATTGATAAATACATGAAATGCTTTGTCCTTAATTTCACCACTAAGCTTTAATGTCACCTGGTACAAATCCGAATCTTTGTAATCAGGCTCTGCCTTGCCTTCGGAAAGTGTAATTGAGTAAATTTTATCGACTCCTTGTCCTGAACGTTCCACAAGACCCGTCTTTTCTAAAATTTCAGTCATTAACCGACTTCGGGGAGTACTACTTACCGTCAATAAATTATCAATAGTAACACCTTTCGGAAACCCACCGGGATTATTGAGAATAATCTTCTTTGGATATTGTTTAATAACCACTTCGCTTGTAATGGTATAATCTCTGTGAGCCAATGCATTGAGAATAGCTTCACGAATCACTTCTTCGTTAAACGCATATAAATCGAAAATATAGGCATCCGATTGTATGGGATACTTACTGTTTCGCTGATGTATAAGTTGCCAAATTTTGTCAATGCCAATAAATAACGGTTCTTCTATGGTTTCACGGAAATCGTGGTGAATTTGGGCTTCAGTGTTCCGAAACTCCCATATGATCTTGGCTTGAGGTAATTTCTCACTAATAATTTCTTTTCTGGCCAGCAAAACAAGAGCTGCAAAGTTTAAGTTTTTTCCTTTCAGCAACTTTAAATCAGACAATACCTGTTCATTCGACAAACTAAGGAAAGCGGGATTTTTTTGTTTTATTGCATATGCTTCTTTCATTTTAGCGATTGCAAATTCATCCAAATTTGTAATTGTCAATCCAGAACAGATCGTTGCTGAAAAATCGGGTTCTTGCTCCTGAAGAATTTTAAAGAATTTATCATCGCTCATGGGGAGCAATTCTTCACCAACCCGCATTAAAGGAACATCTTCAAATTTTAAGCTCTTCCCAACCGGACGGGATGGAATATGAATGACCAGAACGCGCTTATCGCCTTCGTACAAAACCTCTGTATCTATCCTGATACCCAAATCACGATAAACATCCTGCTCTAATTGACCCTCTCTTCCTTCAAATGCTTTAGAACCACAGACATCATGCGGATGCACATCTTTTAAACCTAATACGAGGTAACCACCTTTTTCGTTTGCAAATGCCACAGTATAGCCCAATACACTTTTGCGACTGCTGTTATAGGCGTATTGGTTCTTAGCTTCTTTAAACTCGACTTTATTTTCGCTTTCCTTAAGCAGTTTTAATTCGACGATGTTCATACTATAGTTTTTTATCTTTGGGCGGATTAGGATCATTACCGTAGCTATTCGGATTCTGAATCTTCCCATCTCTACCATGTGGAATCAATTCAGAACCTTCCTGTTTTGCCTTTTCCTTGCTCCAGTTCATTGCATTTTCTTTGGTCTCAAAATGTTTAGATGCTCTTTCCGCATTTTCTCTTTTTGAGTCCCAACCACCGTTTGAGTTTGGAACCACGTGTCTTTCATTTCTTGCCATAACTACGCTATTTTATTTGTTTTAAATCGTTTTTTCCCGTCAATAGTCTTTCAGACTATTTTCTTGCCACTGTGACCATCATGTTGTCTGGAGAATGGTAACTTTTATATATAATGTTTAAATGGCAAAACCCCGCCTTTTACATCTTTACCTGAGGTTAGAATTTCCCCAACGGCTTCAGCAAACTTTAATGTTACCGGAACTCCATCACCATAAATACAAGTATTATAATTCAACTTCGTTAATCCCAAAATATCTTTACAAACAACCTCGATATCAGCTTTCCCGCGTGTTATGGCAACTTCTAATGGATTTGGAGTTTCCAATCCAATTTGAGTCTGAAAACGTGGAATAAAACCTTTTGTCCATAAAAATGCCTTATTATCATCAAATTGCAACATCATACCCCTTGGAATACAGTATTGGTGTTGACGGTATAATTTGAAAGTATTATTTGCCTTAATTCTTACACCTACTATTTTACTTTTCCCATTTGCCGCTTCTTCAAATCCTTCCCATTCAGTATCATCAAAATATGTTTTTGCATGAATAAATACCTCATTTGGGTAATGCCCTGAGTTATCGTAAAAAGACTCTAACGATTGAGATATGATATCAGAAGCATCATTTTTTGATAAATGAAACTCACCTGTTGTTGGATTCCACCAAGGACCAACATTTCCACGAAATACCATACCATCCCCAGAATCTAAAAACATTTGTGCAGCGCAACAAGCATTTACATTTTTTTCATTAGTATCAGTTTTTTTATAAACAAGACCTAAATAGCATACATTCTCTCTAACGTCGCCAAGCTTCCAAGGTAATCCACCAAGCTTATAATACAATGCGGTACATATATTCCATGCTTTGGCGCTGTCAAATTTACGTTCGGCATCAATTTTTTCCGGATCATCCCACAGCTCCTCATAAGAAATTTTACTTTCTCTAATAATCTGAGTAATTATTTTATCTGATAAAACTTTGGCTTTTAATTGATTGTGAAAATTGATCTCAAATTCATAAGCCTCTTTCAATTGATCAATTTCCTCCTGAAAAAACATATCTAATTGAGTCGAATTTCGCTTGACAATGCTTAGTCCATCAGTTACAACATCATCGGATTTGGGGATCTTAGAATTTGGCCTTCCGTATTGGAAAATGCATTCTGGGATTACAATCATCCAAACATCAACAGGAATCTCCTCATTATCTGCGTATTTTTTCAATCTGTCAACGTATAAATTAGTCCAATTATGAACTCGCTGATGTGAATCTTTATATTTCAAATATTTATCAATTTCACTTTTTGAGACTTCAATTTGTGGAATATTCTCAAAATTTACATAAATATCAAATACTGTTTCTAATCCGGGGAAGCTGGGACGTGCAATAGATCTATCCGAATTTACAATAGGTGAGTGTAGTTTCTTTAAATATTTCAACATACTATTTCGCAATGGCTCTGGTCCTATAATTCCAATATTTCTTTGCCCTTTAATTTTTCTTTGTGAATATGGGCCAAATAACATTAGTCCATCACGTGGATCTATTGCTTTTTGTCCGTTATTGAAAGTCAAAAAAGGTTCGCTTAGATATTTTAATTCCGGGTCAATCATTATTTTCTTCATTAAAAGGTTCATCACGGAAATCTTCAATTTTTTCAACAGCCATACGGGAACTAGGATCTATGTATCCGAAATCGCTCCAAAACATTTCCGTCCAGTTTTTCATTTTCAAATAACTTCCATCACTTGAAACTTCTATTTTTATTTCATTATCATTATCCTTTAATCTCTGAATAAAAGCAAGTTGCAAATCTCTCCATTCTTCATTAAAAAACCGTCGTCCTTTTTTCCTTCTATACCCATGAACTTTCTTTTCATCTTGAAGCAAATTAAAACCATCACTAGTAAAAACTAAATGAGATTTTAACGAAAACCCAACTATTGGGAATAAACTTGGTTGAAAAGAAACAGCATAATGCCATTTACCAATATCCTCAAATTTTCCTACTATTGATTTTCTTTTTTCTTTCTTCGTTGGGTCAGAAAAGGGATATTTAAAACTAACTGGTTTTAAACTATCATAACTTGGCAAGAAATAAGCAAATCTTTTATTTGACAACACTTGTTTCCAAAGTCCATTTTTCCAAAACAAATTTGTTATAACTCCTCTTATCAACCATTTGAAATGATTCTCAACATCCTTATGTTGTGGAAAAGATTCAGACAAGAATCCACTGAGAACATCGGTTAACCCAAATGAATATGTTGCATCTGGTAATATTTCTATTTCTTCATTTTCTCTTTTTACCATAAAACTAATATTTTTATCAAATGATGATATAGTATTAGACATAAGGCTTATAGGAATTAATGTATTTGCCTTTCGAATTGCTTTTGCTTGTTCGATATTCGTAAATTTAAATATATAAAACTGCTGAGGCATTTCTGCAATTTGCCACCACGAAGAATAGTACAATTCTTTTTTTGAAATAATTGAGCATTTTGAAATATATTCATTTTCATACCATTCAGAAAAAGTTGAATTCTGAATCTCTTTCAACTTGGGAACATTGTCTTTAATCAATTTTTTTAATAATTGTTTTAGTCCTTCTGCCCAATTTCCAAAGAATGATATTTGATTAAGTCTGTTTGAACCAATGAAGACATTATATGGTACATCTTTATCAATATTTAGAGGTATTATAAAATCAGATAGAACTTCACTTTTTGCAATAGTTTCGGCTAAGGATAATTCTTTATCTATACCATCTTTAAGAATACCCGGTGAAACACAGATGTTATTTGAATAGATTAATAGCACTTTTATTGCCTCGTTTCGGATTACGCCATCTATAGTTCTCCAAAAAGTTTCACCACCAAGTAAACCATCTTTGTCTATCCAAACTTTATAACCCAACATCTCTAGTCGAGAACCAATCCAGATTGCAAACTCATTATCTTCAGGTGTTGCATGGCTAATAAATAAAGTATCTCTCATTCAAATATGTTTAAACAATATTTTTGACTCGTATCTTCCCTGTTAGCAGCACCTGCATCATCCCCTTTTTCTGTTCCCGCAGTTTTTCGGTTTTGGCTTTAAGCAGTTGTATTTCTTTATCTGCAGCTTGAAGCACTTGAGCAATGGCAGTTTGTTCTTCAAAATTTGGAACAGTGATTTTTAAAGAGAAGAAATCCGAAGGAGTTACATTAAGTAAGCCATGTGCTCTGCCTCCTTCATGGGCAATTTTTGTAAGACCTCGGTCTAAAAGATTAGCTTCAAAGTATTGTTCAAAAAAGTCGCCGGAACTCTTCTGTAAATTCTTTAATCTGAAACAAATGTATAGCGTTGTAACAACTGCTTTATCAAAATCATTCAATCGCTTGGTTGCTCCCCAGGGATAACCATTTGAATAGCTCTTGTTGTAGCAAAATTCTCCTTTTTCGACCAAAAAATAGTTATCAATAATTTCGCTCGCAATTGACTTAGTGAAAAAATCTGTTTGCCTAACAAATCCTCTTTGTGCTGAAATAGTAACAACATTCGAATTGACCTCTGAATTTTTCCTCGTTACTCTTTCAAACAAATTTGCCATTGTAACTTCTTTCCACTCCACTTTAAACCCCTCCAACCTTTTCTTTCCGGTCAATAAATTTTGTATCAACCATTTTTTCTGCAATTCTTTTTTTGCAGTCAACTGATTGTTTTTGACAATGGCAGTATCCATTAAACTCAGGATTTGTGCTATGGCTCGTTGTTCGGTAATGGGGATTTTTAAAAATGGAAAATCGCCAACATCTTTGCTAGTTATGTTTGGGTCTTTTCTACTGCTACCAGTCAGGTTTTTCCATAATCCCACTTTTGCATTTAACCAGTTCAATAAAAATATAGGATCAGTCTCATTATTATTGACAGAAATAGCAGATAATGCTTGATTAATTGTTGCCCCCATTCCTAAAATTCCTGTCCTACCTATTTGATTAAAACCGCCATACATTGCCACAAGGATTGTGTCTTTAGGGTAGATTCGTAGTGAAGTTTCTTTAAGCGCCAATTCTGATATTTTTTCTTCAGTATGGACAATCATTGAATTGTTTAAGTCTGTCGTTTTAACCCACGGAATAATCCCGTTTCTATGATACGCCATATTGCTCCTTAATGGTGTTGTTCCAGAAGTGATTTTTCCAATATCCTTAATTCTGACCTCTTTCCAATCGCTTGGAATGGTGGTATTGTAAAAGGGCTTTGTGGTAATATCGTTTTCTTTAATCATACTTCAGTTAATTTAAGATTTCTGCAAACGAACCTGCAAACGAAATTATTTGCATGTGCCTGGTATTGAGACATATTTCGTTTGCAAACCACTTGCAATTGCAAAGAAGGCTTCAAACGAAAAGTCCTTTGCAAACTAAAGTTAAGTAGCTGTTTTTGCAAAGAAACCCGCAAAGATAAATTCGGTAAATTATTGATAATCAATACTGAGTTCTTTGCAATCATATCGTAAAAATCTTTTCGGTTTTAAACAATTGGTGTTCATTGTATTTCACATATCCCAACTGATTCGACAACAGCTGGGTTTTGCCAATTTTAAAATCAGCAGTATTTCCATGTGTATGACCATATATCCAGAAGTCAGGCTCTTTATCTTCTATCAAGTCAAATAACTCAACAGCAAAGGCCTCATTCAGGATATCACCTTTATACTTTATGGGGTAATTCATAAATGTAGGAACATGATGGGTTACTACAACTATTTTATCGTCACTAGTACGGCTTAATTCTTGATTTAAAAATACCATACTTTCCTCATGGAACTTATTAAACTGGACAGAAGAAAAACGGTGGCCGTTGAATTTAATAACGTGAAAATCACTCATTGTCCGCTCAATTTGCCACTCGTGAGCAGGGCTTATTTTGGACCATAGTGTAGAGAACAAGAATTTAATATTCTCATGCTGAATGGCAGTGTTATTTACCAAAAAAACATTATCTCTGATTTTCTCATACAGTACTCCGCTTTTAGTCGAGGCATCAAAACGATAATATTCATGATTCCCTGGTATCCAGTAGGTAGTTTGAAAATGATCGGCAACATAGCTGAAAAAATCAGCGTGGTGGTCCATTACAGCAAAAGGCACTATATCACCAGCCAACAATAAAACATCACCCTTTGGAATTAAGGGATTCATTTTAAGAAAATCCTTATTCTCAGGAAATTCAAGATGAAGATCTGATGCGTATTGTACAATCATATTAAGCTCCTAATTCTGTCAAGTATTTCTTCATCTCATTCTGCACTTCAGCCAATTCGGTTTCAAGTACTTCTATCTCCTTTTGAACAGCTGCAATGTCCACTTCTGCCTCTTCTTCAAAGGTATCAACATAGCGCGGAATATTCAGGTTAAAATCATTTTCCTGTATTTCTTCAAAAGTGGCTATATAGCTGAATTTATCTTCCACTATTCCGGCTTTCAGTTTTCCTGCCGAGAAATCCCTGTAAATTGTAACGATGTGATCGATATCCGAATCGCGAAGCTTGTTCTGGTTCTTTATCGATTCGTATTGCTTGCTACCGTCAATGAATAAGACATCTCTGTTGTTGCCTTTCCCTTTATTAAAAATCAGGATGGCTGCCGGAATACCCGTTCCGAAAAACAAGTTGGCAGGTAAGCCAATCACCGCTTCGAGTATATTTTCTTCAATTGTTTTCTGACGGATCTTTCCTTCACTGCTTCCACGGAACAAAACACCATGAGGAACGACAACACCTACCTTACCTTTGCCCTCATAGGTCGTTTCAATCATGTGGCAAATAAAAGCCCAGTCGCCCTTGCTCTTTGGCGGAATTCCTCTCCAAAAACGGTTGTAGGGATCAAGTTCCGGATCGTAACTTTTAGCTGCTTTATTTTCTTCCTTGTCTTCTACCTTTCCCCACTTATCTAAACTGAAAGGAGGATTTGCAACAACGGTGTCAAACTTCATCAGCGAATCACCTTCTTTTAATTTCGGATTTCGGATTGTATCGCCCCACCGAATTGTGGCGTTGTCGAATCCATGTAAAAACATATTCATGATGGCCAAAGCCCAGGTACTGCCGTTTGCTTCCTGCCCAAAGAGTGAAAAATCATCGGTACCAACTTCTCTTCCGGCTTTGATCAGCAATGAACCAGAACCACAAGTGGGATCACTGATTCTTGCACCTGGTTTCGATTTAGTAAGTTTGGCCAGGAGCGTAGAAACTTCACCCGGGGTAAAAAATTCTCCGGCTTTCTTGCCAGCATCGCTTGCAAAGTTGGCAATCAGAAATTCATAGGCATCACCAATAATATCAGCGCCTTCCAAATGTCCCGGACTTAAATCGAGTTTGTCATTGCTGAAATCAATCAACAAACTTTTCAGCCGCTGGTTTTTTTCTTTGACATCGCCCAAATTACTGCTATTGAAATCAATATTCCGGAAAACACCGCTGCCATCCTCGCTGTTTAATTTTTGTCGGTTTGCTTCTTCAAAATCGGTCAGAGCGATGTTAATGAGTTCACCAATATTCACTTCATTTCTGCTTTTATAAAGAAAATCAAAACTTGAATTTTCCGGAACAATGAACCGTTCCTGTTTCATTGCTCTTTCAGCTCGAACCGCATCGCCATTGTATTTTTTAAGGTACTCTTTTGTCTTTTCATTATGAACGTCACTCACATACTTGATGAAAAGCATTGTGAGAATGTAATCCTTGTATTGGTCAGGATTGATCAGCCCACGAAATGTGTCACATGCTTTCCACACAATTTGTTTCACTTCGTTGCTGTTGATTTTATTTGCCATTGTCAATTATTTTATAGCGTTTACGATTTGTTGCTGTAACTGTTTTTCTCTTAGTCTCCCTATTTCCTGCATCAATTTTTTCTCCGTATTCCGAAGATGAGCGATTTTTAAGATCACATTTTGTCTCTTTAAATTGGGTATTGAAATTTCCAATTCTTCCAAAACCGGTTTGGAAATGGAAACCATAGAAGTTCCTATTGCTTTTCCCTTCAGAAAACTTTGTGAATTAGGATTGTTGATCGACCATGCCAAAAACTGGGGTAATATTTTATCGTGAAAATTCTTATTCAATCGAATTACAAAGAATGAAGTGGAAGCAACAGCAGGTTGATTGTTATTTTCATAACATGCCGCAAAATTTCTTGTTCCTTTGGCTGAAAATAAAATATCTCCGGGTTTCAGCAAGTGTTTATCAGAAATGCCTTTGGCCATTAAATCAGGCTGCAAAGAAGGAATAAGCTGACCGTTTTCATCAAAGTGCCTGGCTTGTAAATATACGATTTCTCCCTCTGCAATGGGTTTTGCAAAGAGTCCTGTCTGTATGCCGGCAATATTTCCTATTGTAGTTTTCAAATTATGGTTTAAGTAATAGCGCTACAATAGTAAACAATATTTTCCACAACAGCAAATAAAATTACAAATATATCTAAGTAGAGCATCTACGAATCACTGGAATCTCTTCTGTCATTAATAAAAGGATTTTTCTGACTGTGATCAATACGATCAGCGTACTTTTGCAAAGCGGAAAAACAATTTTTGAGTTCCTGAAGAACCTGCTTAAAAACTTCCCTATCCTCCGATGTAAACTGGTAAACATCGTGGGTGTTGATCTTTTTGGCAATCTGATTCAGATTTACGCCGATCTTATTTAAATCATAGTCAAGCCTTAATATTTGAATGGTAGCTTCTTCATCAAAAGTAATCACCTTTCTGTTGGAATTGAAAATCCTCACCCTGATATAATCACTTATGAAAGGATACCTCCCATTTTTGGCATGGCCTTGTATCCTGATTTTCTCTTCCCTGGAAACCCGGATGATCAACCGTATATTTCTTATTTCGTTATCTGGTAATTTTGGTCTCATCTTTTTAAATCTATCTAAAATCTGAAGTTGGTTTAACAAAAATTTTCGGAGAAAATTAAAGGCCCCGCCAGGAAGGATCAAAAGGTTTTTGTGCATACAAAAACACATCTTGCATTGTCCTCTTCGTTCGATCTCCATGTCTGTCCGAGAGGGGTTGTTTTCTGGCTAAAAAAGAGGAAAATTAAATTTTGGAATGTTCGAAAGGTTCTGTGTAACTATCCGGATTGTAGTTGTTGATTGGACCGGGTGATTTATCACCGAAATCCGTCATTTCATCGTTGGCATATATTTCGAATGTTCCAATCTTTCCACGCCTGTTCTTTGCGATTGTGAGGCTGAATTTACCTTCTCTTTTCCATGGGAATATATACGATATCAGAATCCTGTTCTATGGCCCCGGACTCTCTTAAATGGTGCAACTGCGGTATTTCACTGGCTGCTTCCCTGGTAAGCTGAGAAAGGCAAATAACCGGAATATTTTCATTCAAGGCGATCTCTTTTAGTGTTCGGCTTATCTCGGCTACCTGTTGCTCTCTTATTGCTTTTTTGTCCAGGGCTTTCACCAGTTGCAAATAGTCAATAACCACCATGTCGCACCTGCCGGCCTTCCTGTTCCGGATTGTAAGTGATTTTATTTGTGCTGAAGTTATCCCGGCAAAATCATTCCAGATAACGGGCAATTTTTCGAGCCGTGACAGAGATCTGTTAATACCATTCCAGTCATCACCGGTTAACAGTCCATCACGAAGCCCGGTTCTGTTAATACCCGATTCACCGGATATCATTATTCGCATCAGGTCCGCAGATTTCATCTCAAGCCCGTAAAAGTTAACCCACCTGCCTGCTTTTGCGGCTATTTTGATGAAAAACAGTGCAAGGCTTGTCTTTCCGATCGATGGACGGGAGGCAATAATGATCAGGTTTGTATTTCTCCATCCGCCAGTTGCCCTGTCAAGCGTTCTTATCCCGGTCGGTATTCCTGGCGATTTGCCCTCTTTGGCAAGCTGACAATCAATTTCAATTTTCTGAATGGTCTCCTGAATCACATTTGCCTGTGATTGTCCGGTATTCGAACTTGCCGCAAAATTGTCAATACCGGATAATTTCAGCTTTAAACTATTTAGCAATTCATCAACATCGGCATTTGGGTCATAAGCTTCCGAAGTGATCTCTAATCCGATCCGTATCAATTCGCGTTGAAGATGAAGCTGAGCAATGATCCTTGCATGGTATTCGATATGTGCAGCAGACGCAACCTTACTGGTTAACTGAGTGATATAAACGGGACCGCCAATATTGTCAAGGTAATTTTTATCCCTTAGAAACCTGGTCACAGTAAGCAAATCAACCACTTTTTCGGTTTGAGAAAGACTTTTTATCACTTCAAAAATCCGTTGATGTTCTGGTTTGTAGAAACTTGCAGAATCTATTATTCCGGTTACTTTGTGTATGGCTCCGGATTCGAGTATTAACGCGCCTAATACGGCCTTTTCAATCTCCTCATCACGGGGCGGAATTTTTTCAAAAGCCTGAATATTAATTGTTTTAGCTACCATTTATCAGAGGTTTTTAGTGATACTTCATTCACTGTCTGCGATTTCTCGTTCAGATGAATGGCTGGTTTTAGTTCTGAGAATTCTTGTTCCCAGCATTTTTCCCTGATCCAGGTTGAAAGATTTTTCCAGGCTGGTACCCAACCATTTAACTCGAAACTTTTTATCCGAAACTGTTTTTCTTTTTCAAGAGCAGGGAGAAGCAAATGAATTATTTTGTCTTTATTCTTTCGGTTTTGTTTCGTAAAGTTTTCATATTCAGTACCAGAAGATCTTTTTGTTCCAGGATAACAAGAATAAAAAACCTTAAAAACCTTAATCGTTTTTTTATCATTTTCAGTTTCAGAATCAGCTTCAGAATCAGTTTCAGTATCAGTATCAGTATCAGTATCGGGTTTGGTTGGGTTTTTTGGGTAGGGTTGGGTTAATTTTAACCCAGTGGGTTTTTTGGGTTTAGTTGGGTTAAATGGGTTTGTTGGGTTTGACTGGGTTGATTTTAAACCGTTGGGTTTATTGGGTTTGGCTGGGTTCTCCGGGTTATTTGTTTCATCTCCTGGTCTCCCGCCCTTTGTACCGTTGCGATGATTTCTTTCGCATATGTCATTGTATTTATTGTCATCCCGATCAAATTGATCTTTTACAAACTGGAATGCCATATTTATGACTGGTGGTAAATCGGGAACAACACCTTCAATCTGATAAGTAAAGATTGCCTCAAACAATAATCCCTTCTCCTCTAAACTTAGGGTTTTTAAAGGACCATAAAGTGATTTGTAGATTAGAAAACTCTCTTTCATCTGTATATAATTTGTTTTTAGAGGTCAGATGGAATCGAAGATCAGCGAAGCTAATAGCCAGGCGGAATATTCATTTCGGTTTGTGACTTTTTAGTCATGGCTATTTCATGTGGAAATAATTTGTTTATAAGTGGCCACATGGAACCCTCTTTTATTTCCATACTCTTTGATGAACTTTTTCTCTTGAGGGTTTCATTTTGTTCACAGGATTTATGACTTATGATTCCGGAAATCGATGAATAGCTACTGATTTTTGACGAATGAGGGCGTTGGCCTCTTCACGGTCGATCATCAGACGCCCGCCAACCTTATAGCCTTTTAATATAGCCCCTGTGAATCCACCGGCGTATTGTGATAGGGTGTCTGCCCGTCTCTTTGCCGTACTCATCAGTATCGACAAATGATATCTTTTGTTTATGAGAAGGTTGAGCATCAAAGAACTTCTCAATTGCCCTGGTTGCTGCGTTGTCAGTTATGACCTGCAATTCTTCTGTTGTTAATACAATTACTTTCATGTCTTATATTGCTTTAATGTTGTGCTCTGCAATATAATATCAAATTATTGTATAGATTCTCAGAACGTAAAACAAATCATTATTTGCACATTTACATGATTTATATATTTGATATTTAAATATTTAATCAGATATTCAGATTTTTAACTGCACAATCAATCAAAAAACATTAATAACATAATGTAAACAAAAACGAATCAAAACATATCAAGAAAAATCAAAAACAAATCAAAATAAATAAATGCGAACTATATTGGCACAAAAGGGCTCAATCTGAATATATAAAGACATTCACTAACCCATATAATATTGCATGTCAATGCAATGCGCCATTTTAATGGTGTTTGAATAAAAATATTTTTTAAAAATATTTCTGATTTTTAAAATGCAAAACGCATAATTTGGCGTTAAATACAAAAAAAGAAAGGATACTGCCATTTATAGCGGTATCCTTTTTGAATCAAAATTGATTTAGCGTATTAAGATTTTAAAATAATCTTACCAGAATAATTTTTAGTGCGTAGGAAACTCTGAAATCCGCAGTGTGGTACACCCGTATGGAATCAACTCAATTTCCTCCTCCTGACTTTCTACCGTTCTACCTGGCCATGATGGAGAGGGAAGCTTTCCGGCCGATCCTCTTTCCAATTGCCAAATGGGAAGGCGGTTGGCCTTTAACTTTACAGTTATTGGTGCATTCTCTAAATTCCATGGATTAGCAGCAACCTGGTCCTTAAATTCAATCTTTAACAAATTCTTTTCGATTTCATTTTTTTGAATTGAATAATTCCAGGGTGATTTTGGCCGCACTTCCCAAAATGTATCATCATATCCCTTCTGGGTTATTTCTCTCCACTCTTCCTTAATCTTTAATGCATAAACCAATGGACCGCGTTCAATTCCCAGCGAACTTTCGAACCAGTGGCTGTAGCGAAAATCCATCGCCAGGTTTAGTTCAACAACATCTCCTTCAGACCACTCTCGTTCAATAACAACAATATTATTTTTGGATTGTGGCTCAAACGTTTTCCCATTTACAGTAACAATGGGCGCGTTACACCATTTAGGAATGCGTAGATGAAACGGAAATCTAATTTTAGACCTGGAATGAACAGTAAACTGAATTTTTTCTTTAAAAGGATATCCTGTGGTTTCAGTTATTGTTACTTCTTGTCCATCAGCAACTTTAGCTGTAACTTCCGAAGGACCGTACACTAAGGCTGCAATTCCATTATCAGAGGTGGCATACCACAGGTTTTGAATGAATTTTGGCCAGCCCTGGTGCATATTGGTTAAGCAGCAAGGATAACCGCTGGTAGTTCCAAAACAAATCCTTGCGTTTTTATCATTAAAGAAGTTCCGTTCTACATCTGTAATCATAACCTGATTAGCCTGCTGAAAATATTGCTTACGCATATAATCATCAGTACTTTGTGTCGGAAGAACATTATAGGCTATTTTCTCAAGATAATCAGCATAATAAACATCTCCCGTTACAGGCAATATGCTTTCAAAACAATACATCATTTCTACCGCCGAACATAGCTCTGAACCCTGAGTCGGATCGTTTCCATGTAAATTTTCATCACCACCATACATTCCGTTCACAAAACCATGACAATCTTTAAGTGTGGCTAAACCCTTTTTAACGGCATCGAGGTACTTCTGCTCAGGATGTTGTTGATAATAAATGATGGGTTCTTTTAATCCTTGCGCCACGTTTACGCAGTGAAGATCCGGCATGGGATTTAACCGACGAATCACATCTCCCGAGTAAATTTCAGTCCAGTTGAAAGTTTGTTTATGAATGGTTTCTGCCAGTTCAAGCAGATATTTTTCTTTGGTGATATTATATAACCAATATACAATTGCCAGATTATCACCACCCCGCTGTTCTGCCCAGAAAGTAATAAAGCCAAGTTTCTTTTCAGGCAGTGTTTTTAATTGATATTTGAAATAATTAGTCATCAACTTTATGATGCGTTCATCTTTTGTTGCAGTATAATATTGTTGAAAAACCTTCAACATTACCATTTTCGGCCACCAGTCTTCACGCTTGTCCTGCTGAGTTCCGGGGATCTGTTTATAGCCGTCAGGAAGCGGTTTTGGACCAAAATAGCCATCTTCACGCTGGTTTTTAATGCTCCATTCAATCCATTTCTGAGCTTTTGCCTTTAGCGACTGATCATCGAGAATGTATGCAAGAGGAACAAGACCATCGATCCAATATGGGCCACGTTCCCATCCATCACCTGTTCCACCTAACCACCCATTATTGTCGCCACAAACTACATTGTAGATACTGTCCAAATGCCCCGAGAGTCCATCACGTTGCAATTCAAGCATTTTAAGAAGCATTCCTTTAGGCTTAATTGCACCTAACGGAAGAGCAGTGTAGGGCTGTGCCAAAAGTGGAGCCTGATTGGTCACATAATATGAATTGCGCTTATGCTGTGCAAACCCGGGCAGAAGCAACAGGGTAATAGCTAATGATAACAAAACAATTTTTTTCATTTTCCTTTTTTATTATAATTGAACTTCAATCTTTTGAATTAGCTGGGAGTTGTATTTTTATTTCCCGTCAAACATGAAATCCTACTTCGATTCAATATTTCTTTTAAATGACCTTTCATTATCACAAGCCACTCTAAGCAATAAAAAAATTCAACTTCTGAGTTAAATTTCTGAAGAATCGAACGTCCCTCTGGGAACCTTTCTCTTATCTATAATTATATAAATTTCAAATAAGGATATTTTTGACTCACAACTTATAATGCCAAACTAAACCTGTAAACTGTTTTTGTTTGATATACTTTCCCTGGAACAAGAACTACTGAAGGGAATGTTTTCTGGTTCGGCGAATCCGGAAAATGTTGAGTTTCCAATGCAAAAGATTCGCGATAATTGAATGGTTTTCCTTTTTTCCCAGTGTCTGTCCCGTCCATAAAATTCCCTCCATAAAACTGTAGTCCTGGTTCCTGAGTAAAGATTTCTAATTTCCGCCCACTTGATTGATCTATCACTGTCGCTGCCCATGATAATATTCCGGGAACCGTTCGATTCAATACAAAATTATGATCGTAACCCTTCCCATTTTGCAACTGTTCGTTTTTACGCTGAAGGTGCAAATCTTGTCCGATTGGTTTGGCTTTTCTGAAATCGAATGGTGTTTGCTCAACTGTAACATTTTCACCAAAGGGGATTAATGTTGAATCCACAGGAGTATAAAAATCGGCATTAATAGTAAGCAAGTGGTTGTTAATGG